>MLJW01000012.1_pt1:0-177500 | contig 337010 bp, 275 predicted proteins | sample 888231 | NCBI WGS metagenome assembly MLJW01 (sample SAMN05788063, study PRJNA343431) | mine drainage metagenome | isolation source: sample collected from the inflow into an acid mine drainage treatment plant... | place: Germany: Lusatia, lignite mining district
ATTTTAAAGATGGTGAACAACTTCGCGATTTTGTTTATGTAAAAGATCTGGTGAAAGTGATTAACTGGATGATGATGGCAATGGGCAATGGTCAATGGTCAACTAATAAAAACGGCATTTATAATTTAGGAACCGGCAAGGCAAGAAGTTTTTATGATCTGGCATCATCAACCTTCAGGGGATTGGATCTGGAGCCGAACATTATTTTTATTGATATGCCCGAAGATATTCGCGACAAGTATCAATATTTTACTGAAGCGAATATGAAGAAATTACATGATGCAGGATATACTGATGCATTCTATACTTTGGAAGAAGGTGTTGATGATTATGTAAGGCATTATTTAAAAGAGTTGAAAATTTATTAAAGCTTAATAAAATTTTTATGAGCAAAAAAATAGCCATCATTGGCGGAGGTAATCTGGGAACAGCTATTGCAGAAGGATTGATCAGCAGCGGGTTTGTGTTGCCTAAGGATATCATCATTACAAAAAGAAATATTGATACACTTTCGGCATTGAAAGCAAAAGGTATTAATGTCAGCAACAATAATAATGAAGCTGCTGCATTTGCCGATTACATAATTTTTGCTGTTAAACCTTTTCAAATCAAAGATGTCTTACAACAACTTTTGCCAAGTCTCGATAAATCGAAACATGTTTTAGCAAGTGTAATTACCGGACTATGGATTAAAGATATTCAGGAAATGGTGGGTAATGATTTTGCGATATTTCGTGCTATGCCAAACACAGCAATTGCCATTCAGGAAAGCATGACATGCATTTGCAGCAGTAATGCAAAGCCCGAACAAATAAATTACGTAAATGAGTTATTTGATAAATTGGGAAAAACAGTTTTTATTGAAGAAAAATTAATGGATGCTGCAACAGTGTTAGCTGCTAGCGGAACTGCTTTTGCATTGCGATTTATCAGAGCAGATATTCAGGCGGGAATTGAAATTGGTTTTAGTGCTGCAACGGCTTCATTGATTGCTGCACAAACAGCAAAAGGAGCGGCAGATTTGTTATTGATCCGAAAAACGCATCCCGAACAGGAAATAGATAAAGTAACAACGCCAAAAGGCTGTACCATTGCGGGTTTGAACGAAATGGAGCATCAGGGTTTCAGCTCATCCCTGATCAAAGGAATTGTTACCAGCTATAAAAAAATTGTAAATGATATGTAAAGAATGGAGCTGGTTTTTTAGAGGCTTCATCTTTTATATATTTGACGTTAAACTTTAATGCCCATTTATTGAAAAAGCAACACTTTCTTTTGTTTTTGTGTACGATCTTTTTTTTTAATGTTGATTTTGCTCAGGTTGATCAATCATTAAAAAAAGATTCGCTGATAAAAGCTGCCGGGGCGGACTTTTCGAAGGAACGCGATATTAAAGATGTTTTTCGTAGTAAATCGAAAAATAAAAAACCACTAATTGAAATTGATAATGCTTCCAAAGAAAACCAACGGCATTTTTCTTTTGTTCCTGCAGTTGGTTATACTTTGCAAACAGGCTTTGCAGGAATATTAAGCGCTAACTTGGCTTATTATAATGATAACAGCGCCGATGCAAAATTATCGAGCATCTCCACCAGCTTAACTTATTCGCAATACAGTCAAACTATCATTCCTCTTTTGGCAGATATCTGGACAAAAGGCGGCAAGTACAATATTATTTCTGATAACAGATTTATATCATATCCATCCAGTATTTATGGTTTGGGCGGAAGGACCGATCCCAATAAAGGTGTTACCATTGATTTCGGTTCCATAAAATTGCATGAAACAATTTTAAAATCTGTTGCTAAGAATTTTTACGTGGGTGTGGGGATTTATTTTGATGATTTCTGGGGCATCAGGGCATTGGATCCGTTAACAAGAAGAAAAGATTCTTTATTGACCGCCGAATTAGGAAAAGGAGAAACATCTGTAGGTTTAACTTTCAGGTTGTTGTACGATTCGAGGCTCAATCAAATTAATCCGGAAGATGGATGGTATTATAATGTAGTCTATCGCTCCAATCAAACATTTTTAGGCAGCGATGAGAACTGGGGTTCGGTAATGCTGGATGTTCGAAAATATTTTCATTTTCCCGCTCATTCAAAAAATGTTCTTGCGTTCTGGAATTTGGATTGGATAACATCCAACGGAACACCACCTTATCTTTTATTGCCAAGCACCGGATGGGATGATCAATATAATTCGGGAAGGGGATATATTCAGGGACGTTTTCGCGGAAAAGATATGTATTACTTGGAAAGTGAATACCGGTACCGCATTTCCCGTAACGGATTATTTGGCGGTGTGCTTTTCGTAAATGTTCAAAAATTCTCGAGCGATATTTCAAAACAATTTGCTACTGATATTGTTGGATATGGATTGGGTTTCAGAATGAAATTAAATAAACATTCGGGTGCTAACCTTTGTGTGGATTATGGATTTGGAAAAAACGGATCACAGGGATTCTTTGTTAACTTAGGAGAAGTGTTTTAATCCGCTGCTCACACTTCTGATTTTTACTGAACGATTTGCCTGACATTATTTTTTAATATTGTGCCTACATCATGTGTACACAATCTTAAAGTAATTGTAAATATCTGAACACGTGGTAAAACAGAAACGGTTCGGGTTAATTTTGAAACGAAATGCAAAGTGTAATAAGCATAAAAAATTTTTCTTTAATAATCGTTTTATTGATTATTTCTTTTACTGCTTCATCGCAATTGAGGAAGATAAACGGCATTGTGCGAGATAAACAAAGTGATGAACCGATCCCGTTTGCTTCTGCTTATTTTAAGGTAAGTCAGCGTGGTGCATTAACTGATACTGCCGGCCGGTTTTCTTTTCCAGCCGAGAAATGGTCTGCGAACGATACTTTAAGTATATCAAGTGTTGGTTATAAAGTTGTTTTAATTCCACTTTCTTCAATCAAAGATTCTGCAGCATTTACCGTAAAATTAGAAGTGCAGTCTTTTGCAAACGATGCTGTGGTAAAAGTAAAATACAACCGTGCTTTGTGGTTCTGGAAAAGGATCATGAAATATAAAGCCCTTCACGACCGTTTTCACTGGAACAATTTTTCGTACGAGATATATAATAAGTTAGAACTCGATCTCGAAAATTTAAATACCGAAAAACTGAAGAAGAATAAATTATTAAAACCGCTCAACTTTGTTTTGGATTATATCGATTCAACTTCTGAGGAGAAACCTTTCTTGCCGGCTTATTTAATAGAAACCTTATCGGATTATTATTATCAAAAAAGTCCGCATAAAGTAAAAGAAGTTATCAAAGCCACAAAAACAAATGGAATTGATAATGAGAGTGTGATCAAACAATTGGGCGGTATGTACCAGAACATCGACGTATACAGTAATTTTATTCCGGTGTTCGATAAACAATTCATCAGCCCGTTTAACGATAACGGAAGCAGTTACTATAATTTTAAATTACTCGATACACAATATCTCAGTAAAAAAAGATTGGTGCATCTGCGTTTTACGCCAAAGCATAAAGGCCAGGATGTTTTCGAAGGCGATTGCTGGGTACACGATACAACTTATGCCATTCAAAAAATTACGTTGCGCCCCGCAGTAGATGCCAATATTAATTTCATCAGCGGTTTATCATTGATCCAGGAATTTAAATTGGTAAACGATAGTACATGGTTTTTGTATAAAGACAAATTTGTTGCCGATATTTCGCCCATCGGAAATAAAAAGATTTCTTTGAAGGGACGAAAAACAACTACCTACAAAAATGTTCATTTTAACGACTCCACTATCGCGAAAGAGTTAGACGAAAATAAAAAGGCCGAGGAAGTTTCACTCTTACCGAATGTGCTCGATAAACCCGATAGTTTCTGGAAAAAGAACCGGCACGAAGAATTAAGCAAGAGCGAAAAAACGGTTTATGTTGTTTTGGATACTCTCGAAAAAAATCCGGTTTATATTCATTACCGCAATGCAGTTGCCTTTATTTTTTCGGGTACAAAAGATATTGGCAATATCCGCATCGGGCCCTGGTATTATTGGCTAAGCGACAATATTTGGGAAGGACCGAGAATGCGTTTCGATCTTTCCACCAATAAAGATTTCGATAAACATTGGTACTTCAATAATTATTTGGCTTACGGTTTTAATGATCAGAAATTTAAAGGAAGAGCCGAGATCAGGTACGAGTTTCATCGCACACCGTGGAGCTATGTTTCTTTATCGTACAGAAACGATTTAGATAATGGGCAGATGTACACCGATCAGTTAGGAACCGACAATATTTTCGCTACCATTTTTCGTCGTCCAAACATTCCGTATAAATTTCAGAATGTAGAAGAAAAAAAATTAGAGATATTTAAAGAAACCAACAAAGGTTTTGCTTTTGGTCTCATCGCATCAAGCAAACAATACAATGCTTTGATGAATTTACCCGGCAAAGAATTATTTCCAACAACCACCGGACGTGCTTTCAATAATTTCGAAACAAGCTTCCGCATTCGTTATGCTTATTTAGAAAGAATAGTTGCCGAAAATTTCGACCGTACCAGTTTTGGCAGCGATTACCCCATCGTTGAATTAAAATATACACACGGGTTTCCGGGTATTTTAAACAGCAGTTATCAATACGATAAAATTGATTTTTCTGTTTCTCATTATTTAAAAGTTTCACCTTACGGTGTGATGTACATTAATCTTTTTGGAGGAAAAATTTTCGGAACATTGCCTTATAATTTTTTACAAATCGCACCGGGTAACGAATTGTATTATTATAATAAATACGCATTCAACTTGATGAATCGTTTCGAATTTCTAAACGATAAATATCTTGGCTTTAATATCGAACACAATTTTGGTCCGGGTTTGTTTCGCTTTATTCCGCTAACCCGCAAATGGAAATTCCGCCAGTTCTGGAGCGCCAAAGGCGTTGCCGGAAATTTAAGCGATGCCAACAAACAATTGAATTACGTGGGCAATTATCCTTTTAAATCTTTGGACGGAAAAACTTATTTGGAATTAGGAACAGGCGTAGATAATATCTTCAAACTTTTCCGTATCGATCTGGTTTGGCGTGTTGCACCACAACCTGCACCAACCGAAACCATCAATCATTTTGGCATTTTCGGAAGTTTCAGATTAAGTTTTTAATTTTTTGTTACCGGCTGTAAATCCTTGTGCAGCTTCGGTTGCGTCGCATCTTGCCGACTGTGTCGGCATCCCGATTTTATCGGGACTTGTACGTCCGGTACTTTATTGAACGAAGTCCAACAGTCTTAGTCAGGCTTCGTTCAGCAAAATAGTTTTACACTGCAAACGTTTGAATTAAATATTTCTACACTGCTTCTCACTAACTTCGGTACTCAAATTAATTGTTGTATGAAAAAAATTATTCTTGGAATTTTTGTTTCCATGTTTTTATTTATGTCTTGTAAAAACAAATCCACTCAACAAACATCTTCCGACACAAGCAATCAAAAATGGTGGAAAGAAGCAGTAGTATATCAGATCTACCCACGCAGTTTTAAAGACAGTGATGGCGATGGTGTTGGCGATCTGAAAGGAATCATTTCAAAATTGGATTACATCAAAAGTTTAGGAATTGATGTGGTTTGGTTAAACCCAATCTTTGCTTCGCCCAACGATGATAATGGTTACGATATCAGCGATTATCGCAGTATCATGAAGGAGTTCGGAACAATGGAAGATTTTGATGCAATGCTGAAAGGCATGCACGAACGCGGAATAAAATTAGTGTTAGATCTTGTTGCCAATCATAGCAGCAGCGAACACGAATGGTTTAAACAATCACGCAGTTCCCGTACAAATCCATACAGGGATTATTATCATTGGTGGCCTGCCGAAAGAGGAAAACCTGCACACCGCTGGAGTTTCTTCGATGTTAATGCCGATGCATGGATGTACGATTCAACAACCAATGCTTATTACCTGCATTATTTTTCGCGCAAACAACCCGATTTAAATTGGGAAAATCCAAAAGTTCGCAAAGAGATTTTCGATATGATGAACTTTTGGTTCGATAAAGGAATTGATGGTTTTAGAATGGATGTGATCCCTTTTATTTCTAAGGACACAACATTCCCTGAATTGCCTAAAGAATACAATGGCGACTTTGTAGCTTATTATGCAAACGGTCCGCACTTGCACGAATATTTAAAAGAAATGAACAAAGAAGTGTTGAGCAAACATAATGTGATGAGCGTTGCCGAAGGTGCCGGAGTAACAGCCGAAACTGCACATAATTTTGTTGATGAAGACCGCAACGAATTAAACATGTTGTATCATTTCGAAGGAGTGAGCTATGGTTATGTGCCCGGAAAATTTAAAACACCCGAACCTGATGGCTATAAATTAGTTGGCTTTAAAGAGATCTACAGTAAGTGGGACAGCATATTTGCTACAAAGGGCTGGGGCACCATTTATCTTGGCAATCACGATCAGCCACGAATGGTAACACGTTGGGGAAATGATGCACCCGAATTCAGGGAACCATCTTCGAAAATGCTCACCACATTTTTATTGACCATGCGAGCCACACCATATTATTATTTTGGTGATGAGTTGGGTATGAGCAATATTAAGTTTGATAAAATAGAGGATTACAACGATATCGAAACAAAGAATCATTATATTTTATTACAAAGTCAGAAAGGTGATCTGAAAGCATTTTTAGAAGCAGCAAAAATTTCAGCACGCGATAACGGCCGTACACCATTTCAGTGGGATGCCACTGCCAACGCGGGTTTCACTACAGGTACACCGTGGTTGAAAGTAAATCCAAATTATAAAAACATAAATGTTGCTGCCGAAGTAGGCGATGAAAATTCTTGCTTAAATTATTTTAAGAAAGCAGTTCAGTTGCGCAAGAAAAATAAAGTGTTGGTGTATGGTAAATATCAATTGCTGGATAAAGCCAACGAAAAAGTGTATGCTTACACACGTGGCGAAGGTGCAGATAAAATGTTGGTGATCTTAAATTTCAGTAAAGACAAATTAAACTGGGATTTACCTAATGGATTAATTATCGACGGGGAACCGTTACTGAATAACTATAAAACTTTTGTTGCAACAAGTTCGGTTGAATTAGAACCGTATCAGGCAATTGTGGTAAAAGTAAAATAGTATTGACGAAAATAAATTTCTTCAAAAACCGCTATCAATTTTTGATAGCGGTTTTTATTTTAGGCAGAAAAACAGTCAAAAACAGAGGCGCCGTAGTTTAAAACGTTTTTTTCGGCTGTAGAATTTTTTTGCCGAAAGATGTACACGTTAAATTAACAATCGGCCACAATCTTTTTGATTGTTATTTTTTGATGAATAAAAATTGCTGTAGGTTTGTACGACCTCCGAGAGTTACTCGTGTTTATTTCCATTTCTCTTAAGGTCAAAAAAAATTATTACTGCCGGTTTTTTTACGCAGTGGATATTGTTGTTGCGTATTGAACAGAAAGTACAAGTCCCGATGAAAATCGGGATGCCGATACAATCGGCATGATGCGACGCAACAGGAGTTGATAGTAGTACAGAAGTTTAGTTCATAAAAATATTTTACATAACATAATTTAACCATTTACTATGGCCAAGTATATTTTTGTTACAGGTGGTGTAACAAGCAGTTTAGGAAAAGGGATCATTGCCGCAAGTTTGGCGAAACTATTGCAGGCAAGGGGTTTCAGGGTTACGATACAAAAGTTCGATCCGTATATTAATGTGGATCCGGGAACATTAAATCCGTACGAACACGGCGAATGTTATGTTACCGAAGACGGTGCCGAAACCGATCTGGATTTGGGTCACTACGAGCGTTTTTTAAACACGTACACTTCGCAGGCAAACAATGTTACCACCGGGCGAATTTATCAGACCGTGATTAATAAAGAACGTGCCGGCGATTTTCTGGGAAAGACGGTGCAGGTTGTTCCGCATATCACCGATGAAATTAAAAGAAGGATGTTGTTGTTGGGAAAAAGCGGCGATTATGATATTGTGATCTCGGAATTGGGCGGCACTGTTGGCGATATTGAGAGCTTACCTTTTATTGAAGCTGTTCGCCAATTGCAATGGGAACTTCCTGAAGATGATGTGGCAATTGTGCATCTTACTTTAATTCCATATTTGCGTGCTGCAAAAGAATTAAAAACAAAACCCACACAGCACAGCGTAAAAATGCTGAGCGAAACCGGTGTACATCCCGATATTATTGTGTGCAGAACCGAAGAACCTTTGAACAATGATATCAAACGCAAGATCGCGTTGTTCTGTAATGTTAAACAGGAAGCGGTAATTGAAGCAATGGATGCACCCACAATTTATGAAGTGCCGTTGCTGATGCTGCGTGAAAAACTGGATGTGATCTGCATGAAAAAATTAGGAATCAATGTGTACCCCGAACCTAATTTGGAAAAATGGAAAATATTTTTAGATAAATTAAAATATCCAAAGAGTAAGGTGACCATTGGATTGATAGGTAAATACATTGAATTGCAGGATGCTTATAAATCTATTCTGGAAAGTTTTATTCATGCAGGAGCGATCAATGAAGTGAAAGTGCAGGTGGTAAATGTGCACAGCGAATTCATTACCAAAGAAAATGTGGATGAAAAATTAGAAGGATTGGATGGATTATTGGTGGCACCTGGTTTTGGTAACCGTGGTATTGAAGGAAAAATTATTGCTGTAAAATATGCAAGAGAAAAACAATTGCCATTCTTTGGAATTTGTTTGGGAATGCAGATGGCAGTGATTGAATTTGCAAGAAATGTTTTAGGACTAAAAGATGCACACAGCACCGAAATGGATTTGGAAACAACACATCCGGTAATTAATATGATGGAAGAGCAAAAGAAAATTAAGATGATGGGCGGCACGATGCGCCTGGGCGCTTATCCTTGTGATATTAAAGAAGGAACATTGGCATATAAAATTTATAACGATACGCATATTACCGAACGTCATCGTCATCGTTACGAATTCAATAATGAATATTTTGAACTGTTTGAAACCAATGGCATGATAGCCAGCGGAACCAATCCTGACACAGGTTTGGTAGAGATCATGGAATTGCCGAGCCATCCATTTTTTATTGGTGTGCAATATCATCCCGAATTAAAAAGTTCGGTTGAAAGACCCGCACCTTTATTTGTAAGTTTTATTGCAGCTGCTAAAATTTACAACGAGCAAAAACATGTATATAAAACATCGGCATTGCAGGATGCGCTGATATAAATGAATTGAAGCCTTACATTAAAACTGCGTTATTGTTTTTGATAACGCAGTTTTTTTATGCATCAATGTTCCTGTTTGGTAAGCATATCTTTTTTAATACCGTTCCACATGGTATCGAAACTTTGATCATCGTTTTCTTTCCAATTGTTCATTTGTGTTCTCATTTTTTCATGTCTTTCTTTATCGGAATGAGTAAAGAAATTTTTAATGAAATTGGTATCCTGTTCAAAAGCCAATTGATTGTACATTTCTTTTAATTGTTGTTCGTGAACCATATTTTTCTGAACGATTTCTTTTTCCATTTTTTCGCGCAGATGTACTTTTTCATCGTAAGTGCCGGCAGGTAAAATGGTTTTGGCAATTACCGGCATCAATTCTATCAGCAATAAAATAACCACCAATAAATAATACCTGAACTGTAATGCTGTATTGGTTTTTAGAAGATTGTTCAATGCTTCGCTTCTTGTTAAAAAACCATCATTCAATAAAGTATTAAATGATTGTTGTTCGTTTTGAACCGTTGATTCAATACTGTTTAAAGAATTGTCAATAGATTTAATTTGCGGCAATAATGCTGCACTCATTTGTTGGTATTCGCCATCTAATTTTAAATACTCTTTTTGTTTGGCTTGTGCAATATCTTTTAATCCAATTTTTTTGCTGCCGCCGGTGCCGTCGGTTTCGGCAATAAAATTATTTCGGGCAACAGCAACTTCTTTGTATTTATCGTCTAGTTGTTTTTGGAGATTTGTTTTTTTATCCAACAGATCTTTTTTGGTGATGGAATAAACTGCTTGCTGTTGCTGCAGTTTATCTTTTTTCTTTTGTTCATTGTCCAACGAAATTTGCAAATGAATTTCTTTATCAAACAAATACAGTAATGCAGGCTGCGCCATGAACATGCCAATGGTTAATGCCAATACACCACGAAATAATAATGGTGTTATTTTATTTTTATTGAATTTATTGATGCCTTTAATTAATGCACGGTCGATGGTTAAAATAATGCCGCCCATAAAAATGCCCAATGCAAAACATGTATAAATATTTGAAACAACAGTGCTGAAAAAATAAGTCCACGCCAGTGTTGCGAACAACCAGGTGGCCATCACCGTCATGCCAATGATCGAATATCGGTTTCGGTCAATCACACAATCGCTTAATAATTCTTTTTCTGCGGTTGATAACCACCATAAAAATTTTGTCCACTTCGTTGCTGTATAGCTTTCCCGTTGGGACAGCATGTGTACGCTTTCCTGCATAAAATTTAATTAAAGAGTGAAGTGGTAGAAGTTGGAAATAGGTTGAGGTTGGAAGTAATGTAAAGAAACAATGAATCTTCGATAATAAATATTGTTTCCTGTTTTTTTTGAAAAGTTTAAGAGAATGTTTTGTTGACGGACTGTTGTACAAATGGCATCGCCTGTTGCGTCGCACACTTGTACTAAGGAAAAGCTATGAGCTGTTAGCTGCGAGGCGTGAGTATTTGCTCGAAGCTCATGGCTCGCTCCTCATAGCTTAGAACGTACAAGAGTGCGACGCAACTACCGCCCAATGGGAGTTTCAGCCGCTTGTATCATAAAATTGATAAATCTGTTAAGGGTAATCTGCAATCGGTTGCCAACCCTTACCTTTGCCGCTCAATATTTTTTTAGTTATGAACTTGGATAAAAATACGGTCATTGGTTTTGTGCTGTTGGGCATTTTATTTTTTGCTTTTTTCTGGTATTCGAATAAGGAGCAACAGGGATTGATGGAAATTCAAAAACGTCAGCAGGATTCCATTGCCCGTGTAAACGCTTTACATGCTATACCCAAAGACACCGTTGCCGCAAAGAAAGATTCTTTATACAGGGATTCTACTTCTAAAATTTCGGTTGCAGGAAATTTTGCAACGGCTGCCATCGGTACCGAACAATTAACTGTTGTTGAAAATGAAGTGATGAAAGTAACCTTCACCAATAAAGGTGGCAGGGTGAAATTTGTGCAACTTAAAAATTATAAATCGTACGATGGTTCCCTGGTGCAGATCGGAAACGAAAAAGATCAGTTAAGTTATTCGATCAATACCGGTGCAAATGTTGCTGCACAAACAGGTGAATTGTTTTTTACTGCGTCGCCGTTAATAACAAACGCAGATGGCAGTCAGAATATTTCTTTCGCTTTACAAAACGAGACAGGTGAAAAAATAACGCATCAATACACCATAAAAAAGAATGATTATTTAATTGATTGGAATATTGATTTGAATGGTGCCGATAAATTATTAAGCGGTGCAGCAATAAATTTTTTATGGAAATCGCAGCCGCTGCGCCATGAAAGTTCGGTGAGGTACGAAAGGATGCAAAGCAATATTTGTTTTTCGGAAGGCAATGAGTTTGATTATATCTCTTCGAAAAACCAAAGAAAATTCGAGAAGCCGGTTCAATGGTTATCGGTAGTGCAACAATTCTTTAATACCACTTTAATTGCAAAAAACAGTTTTGCAAACGGTGAAGTGCAATGGGCAAGAAGCACAGATTCGAGTAATGTTTTATCAAATACAGATGCGTCACTGCAATTAAAAGTTCCTGCTTCGGCTTCCGTAACTGTTCCCATGCAATTGTATTATGGCCCGAACGATTACAGCATTTTAAAACATCAGGCAGCAGGCATGGATAAGATGGTGAATTTGGGAAGGGATGCATATTCTTTTGTAAGACCAATCAACAAATGGTTTATCATGCCTGTGTTCGATTTCTTTGCAGGATTTGTAAAGAATTTTGGTTGGGTAATTTTATTGTTGACAGTATTTATTCGGTTGGTAACATCGCCGTTAACATACAGCAGTTATTTAAGCGGCGCTAAGATGAAAGTGCTGAAACCCGAATTGGATGCGTTAAAGAAAAAGTTTGGAACCGATCAGCAGGGATATGCGATGGAGCAAATGAAATTATATAAAGAGGCAGGCGTAAACCCGCTTGGGGGCTGTATTCCGGCGTTATTGCAAATCCCTATTTTCTTCGCGTTGTATAGTTTCTTTAATTCGAATATTGCATTGCGCGGGCAATCATTTTTGTGGGCAAAAGATCTTTCGTCGTACGATGTGATTCTAAAATTACCTTTTAATGTTCCGATGAATTTTGGTGATCATATCAGTTTGTTCACCATCACTGCGGTGCTTACCAGTTTTTTAATTTCTATTTATAATATGGCATCAACACCAACACAGGATAATCCTGCGATGAAATATATGCCGTATATTTTTCCTTTCATGATGTTGTTTTTCTTTAACGGATTACCATCAGCATTAACATGGTATTATACTGTATCAAACTCACTAACACTGATACTTCAGTTGATCATCCAGAAAAAAATCATCGATCACGATAAAATACTGGCGAAGATTGATGAGAAAAGAAAATCGCCAAAGGTAAAATCAAAAAGTAGATGGCAGGAAAAGTATGAACAGATGATGGAAACCCAGAAGAAGGTTCAGGAGCTTAAAAACAAAACTCAAAACAAAAAATAATTTTATAAAATAATTAAAAGCCTCGCAATTATTGCGGGGCTTTTTAATTAAGATTGGTAAAGCTTTTCAATTCATTAAATTGCAGTATGAAAAAAACAATTTTATTGTTTGGTTGGATGCTGGCAATCGTCTTGCATGTACATGCACAACAAAGAATTGTTGCCGAATGCACCATCACATATTCTATTGAGCCAGATTCGAGTAATGCCGATAAAGAGTTGGTTGCATCTTTGAAAGAAAGCTCAAAAATAGTGTACATAAAAGGTAATAACAGCAGGGTAGATTTAATTAGCCCGGCATACATTCAATCAACGTTCTTCGATAAAACCAACGGTAATGCCATCGTATTACGCGAATTTGGAAATAATAAATTCATGACCAAATTAGATAACCGAGCATGGGAAAAGCAAAATAAAAAATTTGATGCCTTAATTATGAATACTTCTAACGATACAAAAGTTATTCTTGGGTATGAATGCAAAAAAGCTGTAATTCAATTAAAAGACGGAAGTGTATATCATTTATTTTTTGCTACTGCCATCGCCCCTTCAGTTAAAGAATACGAGTATGAATTTAAAAATGTACCTGGCCTTGTATTGGAATATGATATAACCGATAAGGATGGTAAAAAAATACATTTCAGTGCAACTAAAATAAATTTAAGTCCTGTATCGTCGTCAAAGTTCGATATTCAGTTAAGCCAGTATAGAATGATGGATTAGAAATTAATGCAGCGGGATGCGGATCTTATCCTTATATAATTTAACCTTGAATTTATATGGGAAGACGAAAGTTGTATTACCTCTTTCATATTGCATCATAGAACTCATTTCCAAACTGTTTCCGTTATTTATCAGTGCAACCGAATGTGAACCGTTGAACTGTAATTCAGATTTTAGTCCCGAAATAGAAATGCTCTTGTGAGAATATAAACTTAAATGTTTGAGCGAATATTTATTGGCTTTTGTTCTTTCATCAGTAATTCCGGTAAAAGAAAAGGATGCAATAGCTACCTGAACGGCCATTATCAATAAGGCAGCAAAAACAATCTTTTGTATGTGACGATTTCGTAACATTTTCACAAAACTAAGTTTTTCTTCCATATTTAACAATTTATATTATCTATGATACGCTTGAGGGGTAAAATAGTTGCCTGAAAACACAAATTCTTTTAAAATTTCCTTATTTTAGATAAACTAATCCAAGAATGAGAAATAATCCATACCGCGAAGACCGCGAAGAATTGAAAGAGTTACTTCAGCAATACCAAAATATTAAGCTTGGTCGCAGTCATTCTTTTCTGGAAGAAGATGCCTTTGAGCGGATTATTGATTATTTTGATGAAAAAGACGATATTAACGAGGCATTACTGGCTGCCGAAACCGGCTTGGAACAATTCCCTTTCTCTTCTCAACTGATGATAAAAAAAGCCGACATGCTTTTGGCCAGCAGAAAATATCATCAGGCATTGGAGGTTTTGGAAACAGCCGAACTGTACGACAGCACCGATGTTAATTTATTTATTTTAAAAACCGATGTTTATCTCGCACTCGACCAACAATCAAAGGCAGTTGAATTATTAGAAGCAGCTTTACAAATGTTTGAAGGCGAAGAACGTTTGGATCTTTTATTCGAATTGGCCGATGTGTACGACGATTACGAGGAGTTTGATAAAGTATTCGATTGTTTGCAGTTGATCCTGGAAGATGATCCCAACAACGAAGAAGCATTATATAAAATTTGTTTCTGGACCGATTTTACCGGCCGCAATGAAGAAAGTATAAAGTTGCATCAAAAAATTATTGATGATTTTCCTTACAATGAAATTGCGTGGTTTAATCTGGCTGCGGCTTATCAGGGATTGAAATTGTACGAAAAATCAATTGACGCTTATAAATATGCGGTGGCTATTGATGAAAAATTCGATTATGCTTATCGCAATATGGGCGATGCTTATTTACGTTTGCGCAAGTACAAAGATGCCATTGAAGTATTGGAAAGGGTACTGGAATTATCACGACCCGAAGATGTGATCTATGAAGCTATTGGTCATTGTTACCATCGTTTGGGAAATTATGCTCAGGCAAGGTTTCATTATAAAAAGGCGGTGCACTTAAATCCCGAAGACAGTAAGCTGTATTATAAAATTGCTACCACTTATATGCAGGAAGAGCAATGGCAAAATGCAATTAAGCAATTGGAAAATGCAATGCGCATCCAACGCACGGTGCCCGAATATAATTTGGCAATGGGCGAATGCAAAATGAATTTGAACCAATTTAAAGATGCCATTATTTATTTTGGAAATGTGGTGCGCAGCAAACCTCGCAATGCCGCCGGTTGGGATGCACTGATACGTTGTTTATTAAAAGCCGAATATTATGAAGAAGCAGGCGAGCAATGTGTTTCGGCAATGAAAGCAACCGATGGGAAACCCATTTTTATTTTTTATTTCAGTGCAACATTATTTCTTTCGGGAAAAAATAAAGAAGGGTTGCTGCAATTAGAAACCGCCATGGCCAAAGCTCCCAAACTTTTGAAAAAGTTTGTTGAATTAAATCCGGCCATTCTGCAAAATAATCAGGTGATCGATATTATTGCCCAATACAAGAAAGGCAAAAAAATATAATATAAATTTTAGTATTTCATTTTATATGTTGCATAACTTCATTGCCTTTAATTATACTATTTTTGTCACTCCTTAAAACACTGCAGATGAATTTTAATCTTACACAAATTCCGGAACGTACTCAGAAACCAAGAACACACGGACTTACCATGGTAATGGATAAAGGCCTTAGCATAAATGAAGTGCGCAATTTTTTAGATATCGCTGGCCCGCATGTTGATATTGTAAAATTAGGTTTTGGAACTTCTTATGTTACTCCTAACCTGAAAGAAAAAATTAAAGTATATCAATCTTATGGAATGCCGATCTATTTTGGTGGAACATTATTCGAAGCTTTTTTAATTCGCAATCAATTCAACGATTATATTAATGTTTGCAAAGAGTTTGGCGTTACTTATATGGAAGTAAGCGATGGTTCTATCGAAATTCCCCATGCAGAAAAATGCGGTTACATCGAAAAATTAACCAAGATCGGAACCGTGCTAAGCGAAGTGGGAAGCAAAGATGCAACACATATCATTCCGCCGTATAAGTGGATCGAATTAATGAAAGCCGAACTGGAAGCGGGTTCTTCGTATGTTATTGCCGAAGCCCGTGAAGCAGGTAATGTAGGCATTTACCGCGGTACCGGAGAAGTACGCGAAGGACTGGTTCAGGAAATTCTTACACAAATCCCACAGGAAAAAATTATTTGGGAAGCCCCGCAAAAAGCACAACAATTATATTTTCTGGAATTGATCGATTGCAATGTTAACCTTGGAAATATTGCGCCCAACGAAGTGCTTCCGTTAGAATCTATGCGTATTGGTTTACGCGGCGATACTTTTCATTTATATTTAAATAAATAATTTTTGCGATGCAATTATATGGATTGATTGGTTACCCGCTTTCACATTCCTTCTCAAAAAAATATTTTGATGAGAAGTTTATGAAAGATGGCATAACCGATGCATCGTTTAAAAATTATTCCATCGATAATATTTCTTTGCTGCACGAGATCCTGGTGCAACGCGATCTTCGTGGATTAGCCGTTACCATTCCATATAAAAAAGCTGTCATCGATTTTTTATACAACAGCACCGATGAAGTAAAACAAATGGGCGCTTGCAATTGCATTAAAATAAAAGACGGGAAATTGCTCGGACATAATACCGATGTAATTGGTTTCGAAAAATCATTTATTAAAAAATTAAAACCGCATCATACAAAAGCTCTGATCCTTGGAACAGGCGGCGCTGCCGCTGCAGTTGAATTTGTGTTGCAGAAATTAAATATCGGATACGAATTTGTTTCGCGAAAAAAAGTTGGTACACAATTCTTGTATCATGAACTGAATGAAAATATCTTAAATAAATATTCAATCATCATCAATGCCACGCCCATCGGCACTTTCCCCGATGTTGATGAGGCACCTGCCATTCCCTATCAGTTCGTTACTTCACAGCATTATTTATTCGATCTGGTGTACAATCCGGCCGAAACAAAATTTCTTCAGCTTGCCAAACAACATGGCGCAACCATTCAAAATGGTTACGAAATGCTCGAGTTGCAGGCCGAAGAAAACTGGAAGATTTGGAATGAATGATTTATTGGAACACAGATGACACGGATGCAACAGATTTTCGCAAATATTTTTTATGTTACGGGCTTTTGTTTTTTATGGTATCGCCTGTTGCCACTGTTTATCCCGATACAATCGGGGCTCGTTTCAAAGTTCCGTTTTCATGGCAACAAATAAAATCTAAATGAATTTTTTTATCAAATAAATAAAAAATCATTCATACAGTTTATTTGCTCTCATTTTATTATGTTGTATTTTGTACCGATGTTAACGGTTGAGATATTGTTGTATGATGAAACTCATAAAAAATATTTTGTGTGCGATGTACCTTTAATCTCTCAATTAACTTTTTTGATCAGCTCATTTATGTTATGCAGTACAAGTGAGTGACACAAGGAACGATGAGTAACAATTCATCTGTTCGTAAAAAAATAATTATGGAAAATAAAGATTTAAGAAAACAACAGGCATTGGAATATCATGCCAAAGGCCGCCCCGGAAAAATAGAAGTGGTAACCACCAAAGAAGCCAAAACACAAAGAGATTTAACGTTAGCATACAGTCCGGGTGTTGCGATTCCCTGTTTGGAAATTGCTGCAAACATCGAAGATGTTTATAAATATACAGCCAAAGGAAATTTAGTTGCCGTTATCAGCAATGGCACGGCTGTATTGGGTTTGGGCGATATTGGCCCCGAAGCTGGCAAGCCGGTTATGGAAGGTAAGGCAGTGTTGTTTAAAATTTTTGCCGACATAGATGTGTTTGATATTGAGATCAACGAAAAAGATCCTGAAAAATTTGTTCAGATAGTAAAATCATTAGAACCAACTTTTGGAGGAATTAATTTGGAAGATATAAAAGCACCTGAATGTTTTTATATCGAAACACATTTAAAAGAGCAAATGAAAATACCGGTGATGCATGATGACCAGCACGGAACAGCCATCATCAGCGGAGCTGCATTATTAAATGCATTGGAAATTCAGGGAAAGAAAATCGAGAATGCAAAATTTGTGGTGAATGGTGCAGGTGCTGCATCGATCTCGTGTTGCAGGTTATACATTGCATTGGGTGCGAAGAGAGAAAACTTTTTAATGTTCGACAGCAAAGGATTAATTCATACTGGTCGTGCAGGTATTGATGGAATGAAAGCTGAGTTTGCAACACCAAAACCAGATTGCAGTTTCGAATCGGCATTTAAGGATGCTGATGTTTTTATTGGATTAAGTAAGGGCAATGTTGTTTCGAAAGAGATGATAAAAGCGATGGCAAAAAAACCAATTGTATTTGCATTGGCTAATCCCGATCCAGAAATTTCTTATGACGATGCAACAAGTGTGAGAAAAGATTTGATTATGGCAACAGGTCGTGTTGATTATCCCAATCAGGTTAATAATGTTTTGGGCTTCCCGTATATTTTCCGTGGTGCATTGGATGTTCGTGCTATAAAGATTAATGAAGCAATGAAACTCGCTGCTGTAAAGGCTTTGGCCGAGCTGGCAAAAAAACCTGTACCCGATCTGGTGAGCATGGCATACAATCAGGCAAATTTAAATTTCGGTCCTGATTATATTATTCCCAAACCGGTTGATCCGAGATTATTATCAACCGTGGCGCCTGCTGTTGCAAAAGCTGCTATCGAAAGTGGTGTGGCGCAAAAAATAATTGAGAATTGGGATGAGTATGCAATTGAGTTGAATAAACGTTTGGGATTAGATAATCAATTAATGCGTGCCATTGGTAATAAAGCGCGGAATGATCCTAAGCGTTTGGTATTTGCAGAAGCCGATAATCAAAAAATATTAAAAGCTGCAAGTATCGCTTATGATGATGGGATTGCTTATCCGATTTTATTGGGTACTGAAGATAAGATCAGAAAAATTGCAGCAGATAACAATATTGATCTGAGTGATATTCCGATCATCGATCCGCGCAGCGATGAAATGGAATCAAAACGCGAAGAGTACGGCAACCTGTTCTTCAAGAAACGCCAGCGCAAAGGATACAATCAATATGAAAGCATGAAGATCATGAAAGACCGTAATCATTTTGGTTGTATGATGGTTGAAACAGGTGATGCCGATGCAATGATATCGGGATTGACAAGAAACTATGCTGATGCGATTCGTCCGGCATTACACACTATCGGAACCGAAGAAGGTGTAACAAAAATTGCCGGCATGTATTTATTGCTTACCAAAAAGGGTCCACTGTTTTTAGCTGATACAACTGTGAACTTTAATCCAACAGCCGAAGAATTGGCTGATATAACCATGCTTGTTGCAAAAGAAGTACGCAACTTTAATCTTACACCCAAAATTGCAATGCTTAGTTACAGCAATTTCGGAAGCAGCGATTCGGATGAGGCAAGATTAGTGTATCGTGCAACAAAACTAGTGAAGAAAAAAGATCCTTCTCTGGTTGTTGATGGCGAAATGCAGGCCAGCCTTGCGTTTAACAACGAAATATTGAAAGATAATTATCCTTTCAGCGAATTGGTAGATCAACAGGTAAACGTGCTGATCTTTCCGAATTTAACTGCAGGTAATGTGGCGTATAATTTATTAAAAGAAATTGGCGGTGCTGATGCGATTGGCCCGATTTTATTGGGATTAAAAAAACCAGTGCATGTGTTACAATTAGGCAGCAGCGAAAGAAGCATTGTTAATATGGCATTGATCGCTGTTGTTGATGCACAAATGAAAAGTAGAATAAATACACAGGAAGCTGTTCAAAAAACTAATTGGTGGCAAAGAATGAGAAAGAAAAGAAAATAGTTTTCCTTCTTTAGTTTTTTTACTTTTAGTTTTTAAATCTTTTAATAAATGAGTTTTTTCACGCACTTCGGTACATTTTTGATGATGATAAAAGGGATGTTCACACGCCCCGAGAATTACAAAGTGTATTGGAAAGAACTCATGCATCAATGTGTGGAAATTGGTATTGGTGCATTACCCATTGTTGTGATCATCTCATTGTTTCTTGGTGCGGTAACAACAGTGCAAACTGCTTATCAATTGGTAAGTCCGTTGGTGCCTGCATCAACTATTGCACAAATTGTTAGAGACAGTATGATACTGGAATTATCTCCAACAGTATTAAGTATTGTATTGGCAGGTGTTGTGGGAAGTAAGATCGCAAGCGAATTAGGCAACATGCGCATCAGCGAACAAATCGATGCACTGGAGATCATGGGTATTAACAGCAAAAGTTATCTGGTATTGCCTAAAATCCTTGCATCACTGATTGTTGTTCCGTGCTTGATTATTATTTCTGCTGTGTTGGGTATCTGGGGCGGACGAATTGCCGGAAGCCTTACCGGTATTATCGCTCCCGATATTTATGATATTGGGTTGCGTAAAAATCTCAACACATACAATATGGTATTTGCTATGTACAAAGCATATACGTTTGCGTTCATCTTAAGCAGCATCCCTGCTTATTTTGGTTATTATGTAAAAGGCGGCGCCTTGGAAATAGGAAGGGCAAGTACAACTGCTGTTGTGGTAAGTTGTATTTTAATTTTATTTGCCGACTATGCATTGGCTGCATTCTTTTTGCCAACATAACAAACTTGCCCGAGAATTTGTAGATTCAGCTATTAAAAAATTAAAAGAGCATTACTATTTTAAAATAGACTTTTATGAAATCATTTTTTTTAATTGTTTGTTTATTTTCTGTTGTTGCATCGAACGCAAATTTTTCTGATTCTGCGAAATTGTATAATCCTTATGCCAATGCTAAACAAGATATTAAAGCAGCAGTTTTATTAGCAAAACAAAAAGGTAAACATGTATTGATACAGGCCGGTGGTAATTGGTGCAGTTGGTGTTTACGGTTTAATAAATTAGTTACTGAGGATAAGCAGTTAGACTCTGCAATAAAAGCAAATTATATTGTTTATCATTTGAATTACAGCATGGAAAATAAAAACAAAGAAGTGTTCGAACAATATGGTTTTGCAGAGCGGTTTGGGTTTCCTGTTTTTATAATCCTGGATGGAAATGGCAACAGGATTCATACACAAAATTCTGTATATTTGGAAGAAGGAAAAGGATATAATAAGACCAAGATTTTAAATTTTCTGAACGATTGGACGCCGGCAGCACTTAATCCAAAAAATTATCAAAACTTCTGATGAATACACATTTTCCTGCTTTCAAAAAATTTATTACCAATCCGGTTAAATTTAATTTTTTTCTGCTGAGTAAATTGCCGATGGGTTTTATCAGCGGTTTAAAAATAATTGAATTAAGCGATGCGAAATCCTCTGTGGCCGTGCGTTTCAAATGGCTGAACCAAAATCCGTTTCGCTCCATTTATTTTGCTGTGTTAAGTATGGCGGCAGAATTAAGTACCGGAATTTTAGCCGTTGGACAAGTATATAGACGCAACCCGACCGTTAGCATGCTGGTTGTAAAAATGGAAGCTGATTTTTATAAAAAAGCAGTTGGCAAAATAATTTTTACAACCAACGACGGACATAAAATTGCAGATGCAGTAGAACAAGCTGTTGCTACCGGCGAAGGTGTAACAGTGCAATGTTCTTCGGTTGGATTGAATGAAGCGAATGAAGAAGTTGCAAGATTTATTTTTACTTGGAGTTTTAAGGCGAAACCCCCAACCCCTAAAGGGGAGTAATCACGGGGTTTAATTATATTTTATTCATTAAAAAAATCTCTGAAGTTTTGGGTGCTTAAACAGTTCCCCTTCAGGGGCGGAGGGGTTTATGAAGATTGCTTTTCATGGTGCCGCAAGAACAGTTACAGGTTCTAAACATTTACTTACTTTAAAAAGCGGTACAAAAATTTTATTGGATTGCGGGTTGTTTCAGGGAATGGGAAAAGATACCGATACATTAAATGCAAACTTTGGTTTTGATGCAGCATCGGTTGATTATGTGATCTTATCGCATGCGCATATCGATCATTCGGGATTACTTCCCAAGTTGGTGAAAGATGGGTTTAAAGGAACAATATTTTGCACGCCAGCAACAAAAGACCTGACCGAAATTCTGCTTGAAGATTCTGCACAAATTCAGAGAGACGATACAAAATTTATCAATAAACGCAGGGCAAAACAAGGGTTACCGCCATACGAACCTTTGTATGATTTGGATGATGCCGAAGATGTTTTTCCATTAATGCAAACTGCGCCGTATTATAAATGGATTTCTGTTTGCAGCGAAGCTGATGTTATGTTTACAGATGCCGGACATATCATTGGCAGTGCCGCAGTACACCTGCGTTTGAAAGAAAATAACAAGATCATTCATTTAACTTTTAGTGGCGATGTTGGAAGATATGGCGATGTTATTTTATGTTCGCCCGATGTGTTTCCGCAAGCCGATTATATTGTTATCGAAAGCACTTATGGCGATAAGGTGCACGATTTGTTTTCCGATACTTTAAATGTTCTTCACGGCTGGATCATTAAAACATGCCTTGAAAAAAAAGGCAAATTAATTATTCCGTCATTCAGTGTGGGAAGAACTCAGGAGCTGCTGTATTTTTTAAATGAAATGTTCAACACAAAACAGCTGCCTCATATTCCTGTGTTTGTTGATAGTCCGTTAAGTATGGAAGCAACACAAGTTGTAAAAAGTCATCCCGAAAATTTCAATAATAAAATAAAAAAATTATTGCTGACAGATAGTGATCCGTTTGATTTTCCCGGATTAAAATTTATAAAAACTGTTGATGAAAGTAAAGCGCTGAACGATCTGCATCAACCTTGTATCATCATCTCTGCAAGTGGTATGGCCGATGCAGGGCGTATCAAACACCATATCGCCAACAATATCGACGATAAGAGAAATACAATTTTGTTGGTTGGTTTTTGCGAACCTCATTCGCTGGGAGGTAAACTAATGGCGGGTGCAAAAGAAGTAAAAATTTATGGCGAATATTTTAAAGTGATTGCAGAAGTAGGAACCATGCGCAGCATGAGTGCCCATGGCGATTACAACGACCTTTGCCAGTTTTTAGCATGCCAGAATCCGGCATTAGTAAAAACTTTATTTGTTGTTCATGGCGAAGAAGAAGTTCAGTTAGAATTTCAAAAAAGATTGGAGAAGAAAAATTTTAAAGACGTAAGAGTGCCGCAAATGCACGAAGAGTTTAACTTAGAGTAATTATTGAAAAACTAAAATCTAAAAAAAGAAAAAACTAAATCGTTGATAATTCACTCATCAATAAATTTTATTTGCATCTTAATTTCTTGAAACTAATTCGTGTAATAAAAAAACAAAGATGTTTATCCATACCGAACATATTATCCAGATCATTGCGGCATTTGTTGTTGGCGGATTATTAGGTCTGGAACGCGAATATCACAGCAAGCCTGCAGGTTTCCGTACTATGATATTAATTTGTGTGGGATCGTGTTTGTTTACCATCTTATCAACAACATTTGCCGAAAACCCCGACCGTATTGCATCCAATATACTTACGGGTATTGGTTTTATAGGTGCAGGCGTTGTGTTTAAAGAAGGTATCAATATCAGCGGCATTACATCGGCTGCCACCATCTGGATAGCTGCATCGTTAGGAATGTGTATCGGATTAAAATTTTACGGACTCGCATTATTTGTTGCAGTACTGGTGATGATCGTATTGATTGTTCTTTCGCGACTCGAAGAATCATTCGATAACCTGCATCAGGTAAAACAATATAAGATCCGTTTTAAAGCTTACGAATATTCGGTCGAAGAATTGGAAAACGAATTAAAAAAAATCGATGTTTATTTTGTGAGATACAAAGTGGGTAAACAAAACGACGAAGTATTGGCCGAATATAAAATCGAGGCCATTCAATCAAAACGCGAAAAAGTAAATCGCTATCTTATCAATAACAAAAGCATCGTTGGATTTGATGTGTAATTTTTTTGTAGCCGGCAGTTGTACAAGAATGAAACTGTTGTTGCGTCGCACACTTCAACGTTCTAATCATTTAGCAACAAACAAAAAACTTTAGCTAAAAACCAATAAACAAATTAACCAACAAACTAATAAACTAACCAACTAAATCGCTTTACTGAATTGCGGTTTCTCATTCTTCACTTCGTTGCGCAGTAAATGCAGATCGAATGCTTTACAAATATTGCGTATGAAATTCAATCCTAATTTAGTTACAGTTAATCCTGCATCATCATAATCAACAAACCCGTCTTCTTCTAATTTTTCCAACTCCGGAAAACTGTATTGGTGAATTAATTCTAAATGCTCGGGTAAAAATTTTGTCTTGCCTTGGCAACTGATATTCAAAATATATTTTCTGAAAGCAACATCTTCATCATTTAAAAAATATCCTTTGGTAATTGATAATTCTCCGCTGTTTATCGCTGCATAATAATCGTGAATGGTTTTATTATTCTGTGCAAATGCAATACCTGCATCGCTTATGCTCGATACACCCAAGCCCAATAAAATGCCTGTATGCTGTGTGGTGTAGCCCATAAAATTACGGTGCAACCATCCTTCTTCTCTTGCTTTAAATAAATCATCGTGTGGCAAAGCAAAATGATCCATGCCAATATCGCTGTAACCATTTTCGGTAAATAATTTTTTACCGAGCTGATATAATTTCATTTTTGTTTCGGTGCTTGGCAAATCGTTTTCATCAAATAAACGTTGCCCGCGACTTGTCCATGGTACATGCGCATAACTGTAAAATGCTACACGATCGGGTTGCAAACTGATGGATTGCAAAATTGTTTTTTCCATGGTTTCCAAAGTTTGTTTGGGCAAACCATAGATCAGATCAAAATTTACAGATTGGTATCCGATGGCCCTCGCATCGGCAACAGCTCTTTTGGTATTTTCGAAAGGTTGTATGCGGTTGATGATGCGTTGCACTTCGGCATCATTATCCTGCACACCATAACTTACTCTTCTGAAACCTAAATTGTATAATGTTTGTAAATGTTCTTTAGTTGTATTGTTGGGATGGCCTTCAAAACTAAATTCATGTTTGGGATGAATGATGGCCGTATCAAAAATAGCTTTCAATAATTTTACAAGATTATCGGGCGAAAAGAATGTTGGGGTACCACCGCCAATATGCAATTCGCGCAACACGGGTTTCGAATCCATCAACTGCAGATATAAATTCCATTCTTTCAAAATTACCTGCATGTATTCCACTTCAACAGCATGGTTGGTTGTAATCTTTTTATTACATCCGCAATAAGTACATAACGACTCGCAGAAAGGTAAATGCAGGTATAAACTTATTCCATCAGCTTCATTGCATTTTGTGAACTGTTGGCCGAAAACATCTTTCCATTGCCGAACATCAATTCCTTCCTTCCAGACAGGAACAGTAGGGTAGCTGGTGTATCGCGGAACCGGAACATTGTATTTATTCAATAAACTAAAAGGTACTTGCACGGCTTATTATATTTTAATTGGCAAAACTATTTCTTAACACGTTGAAAATTATGCCAGAAATCAGTTTTTTTATTTTTGATTGTAAGCGTAGAGTCATTTTTTTACTGAATTGTAGTATTTTAACTACGCAGTGACAATGATTAACTACTAAATAAAAAGAGTAAATTACTACTTGTATTTCACAACTTTCGTTATTGCAAAAGTTTGTTTTTTGGTGGTGCTTTGTGTTAAATAAACGACCATGAAAACAAACGATCTTCGAATACTGTTAGTGGATTATTCCATCTTTACAGCGTGCCGTTTGCAGGAATTACTTGGTACAACCGGGACAAACAATAGTTTTAAAATTTCTACAGACATAGACAATGCTTTATCGGTAATGGACTCGTTTAATCCTGACTTTGTAATTTTAGAAATCGGGATGCCCGAGAAAAGCGGAGTTGAGCTATTGAAATACATCAAAGAAAACCAATTGCCTTCCAAAGTAATTGTGCTTACCAATTTTACCATCAGTGCTTACAGAAATGAATGCGAAAAATATGGTGCAGATTATTTTCTGGACAAAGCCGACGAAATGGATACCGTTGTTACCATTATTAAAAACAACGTTGCTAAAAAAGCCAAAGCCGCGTAATTTTTTTGTAACCGACAGCAGTATTTCATGGCATCGTTCCTTGCGTCGCACACTTGTACAGCATAACAATATTCAACAATAAAAAAAGATCCGAAAGTTTTAAAACTTTCGGATCTTTTTTTGCAACATAGCGTGATGGCGTACAAGAGTGCGACGCAACTACAGCTTCATTGAAAAACTACTGCCGGCTACAAAAAACTAAATAACGTGAAGCGATTTTAAAATAATTCTTACACTGATCCCGATAACCAGGATGCCAACGGCAATAAACATTCCTTTCGTGGGCAGTTTGCCAGTAAGCCTTGCTGCAAGTGGTGCAGCCATTACACCGCCAAAAATTAATCCGATAATAATTGGCCACTGGCTGATGCCGATGAATGTGAAGAAAGTAAATGCGCTGGCAACAGTTATGCAAAATTTTGCGGCCACCGATGTGCCTACTGCATAACGCGGCAACCTGCCTTTCGAAATGATGGTACTTGTAACCAATGGTCCCCAGCCACCGCCACCAACCGAATCTATAAAACCGCCAAATGCGCCCAGCCATCCAACATATTTTAATTTTCCTGTACTTTTTTTGTGATCGGCAAATGCTTTTGTAAAAATTTTTATACCAAGAAATAAAGTATAAAACGCAATAACAGGTTTTAGGAAATGCGCATATTCGTCGCCAAACTTTATCAGAAATAATGCGCCGAGAATAGCTGTGATCACACCGGGAATGGCTAATGTACGGAACAATTTTTTATTGATATTTTTAAAACGGAAATGGCTGATGGTTGATGCAGCCGAACCAAACATTTCGGAAGTATGTACGCTGCTTGAGATTACCGGCAAACTTAATCCCATCGATAATAAAATAGATGTACAGATTACGCCGTAACCCATGCCCATGCTGCCTGCAATCATTTCTACACCAAAGCCTACAAATATCATCCAGTAAAAACGATTGTCTAAATGCTGTAAAAAATTCCTGGAGTGATTGAATACAGTTTCGACAGGAATAACGAGCGATAAAATAAAACCTGCTACAACCGAAAGAATGGCAATGATAAATAAAATGCTGATTCTCTTATTTCGTTTTTTATGATCTTTCTTTTTTATCGGCTCAGTCACAGTCAATATTTTAGTAATTTGATTTAGCCTGTTTACCTTATCGGCAAAGTTGCCATTTAATTTGTTGCGAATCAAATGCAGGTTGCTTAATACTTCGTTTAATTCGTTAGGCAATGTTTCAGAAAAAATTTCTTTTAACCGTTTGGCAAGAGTTGGGGATTTTCCATTGGTTGAAATAGCGATTTTTAAATTTCCTTTTTGAACAACGGAGCTTAAATAAAAATCGCAGAGCTCGGGTTTGTCGGCAACATTTACTAAAATATTTTTTGCCGATGCTTGTTTTTTTATTTCTGTGGCAAGCGCAATATCATTAACCGCAACGATGAGAATATTGGTTTCGTTCAAATCATTTTCATCATACGCTTTTTGATGAACAGAAATAGTTGAATGCATTTTTGCCAACTGCCATATCTCATCCTTAATATCAATTGAAATTAATTTAATTACTGTTTGAGGCGAATTGGCAAGTATGGCATTCAATTTTTCCAAAGCAATATTGCCACCGCCAATGATGGTTAAACGAAGCTCTTCTAATTTTAAAAAAACAGGGAAGAGTTTGTTTGAATCAGCGCTGTTAAGCTGATTTGTTTTTTTATCCGGTATCGTACTTGCGTTTGAAATAGTAAGATTATTTATTTATGCAAAAGAAAACAAAGTCCATCAAATCTATAGGATTATTTTTTTCCCCGACGCCCCGTGCGGATTCGAACCGCCGTAGAAGGTTTTGCAGACCACTACCTAACAACTCGGCCACAGGGCTGTAAATAAAGTATGGTATGGATTGCCGTGCTCTATGCAATTATTTTAGTTTAAAATTATTATCAAAGATGATGGTCACATAATAAAAACCCCCAACCGAAGGGCCGCCAATATATTGTGTGTGATAAGTATTTAAAAGATTGGTTCCACCAATTTTAATGGTTGTACTTAATTCGGGCAAACGTCTTGTTACCTGTGCATCAAAAGTGCTGTAAGCATTAACAGTTCCGTTGGCTAAAGGACTGTTCCAGTAAAATGCATCCTGCCAATGCCATACGATATTGAATCCCGTGTTTTTAATTATTTCCCTGTTTCCAAATGAAATATTCGAGATCCATTTTGGTGTATTGAATGCAGGCGTGAATGCATCCGAATTATTTACCTGCACCAAAGCTGCATAACTGATATTGGTGCCAAAAGTAAATTTCTTATAAAAATTATAGTTCAATCCAATATCAAAACCCTGATTACTTGTTTTACTTTTTGAGTTGGTCCACATTTTAAATTTTTTTACTGAGGTACTGCCCGAATATGCAAAATATGCAGTGCTGTCGCTGCTTCCACCGCTTTGCCCAATTGTCCCTCTGATGGGTTGTGTGACATCTAACTGACCAATAAAATTATCGTACACATTAAAATAATAATCTGCATCAATAAATAATTTATTGTTTAAAACAATTCCTTTGTAACCAACTTCAAAAGAATTTAAGTGCTCGGGTTGAATATAAGTGTACGTGCTTTTAACCAGTATCCCTTTTTCATTTGCAATGGCAACATTTTTATTAATGCCATTGCTGATATCGGCATTCACAGCATTTTTAAAAGCAGTTACCGATGAATTGAGATATGAATTTTCGAATACATTCAACGGACCTGCAATTGCACTTAATCCGCCCAAACGCCTTACACCACCGTTATTTACAAAAGCAAAACCTTCGAATAAAGTTGGGAATCGATACCCGTTTTGATAAGATACCCGGAAATTATTTAAATCACTTGGCGAATACACAGCCGCAATTCGCGGATTTATTTTGGCATCAAAATATTCTGTTTTGTCAACACGTAACGAAGCTGTTAGTTTTAATTTATCGTCAAATAATTTTTTTGATGCCTGAATAAATCCCCCATAACTATAATAAAAGAAATTATCGCTTGCCCTTGAAAGATCGACCAGCACTGCAGGATTAATATATTCGTTTCCATCGGGTGTAACAATATATTTTCTGTAATTACCACCAACTAATAATTGTATGCTCTTGGTAAATTTACTAAAATCATATTGCCCTTCGATGTGATAGAAAGCCGATTTTAATAATACTTGAGCACCAACAGTATCCCAATTATTGGTATGAATGATTTTATTACGAACACTATCAAATGCAGCAGTGCCGGGCAAATATCTTTCATTGTCGGCAGATGCTCTTGCCGCTGCATGCGATGCAGCAATGTCGCCGCCATTGGCAACAAATGCAGTATTAAAGGCATTGCTGTAATCGGTCCACCATTGCGGCGATTTTTTAAATGCCATATCAATGTTTTCGGCTAAGGGACGGAAGTTGAAAGAATTGTTACCTGTATTTTCCTGCGTATAATATGCTTTGATGAAGAATTCATTATTTTTTATTTCAAAAGCATGTTGCTGAATTTGTTCACCATCAAGCCTGATGCGGTTCCCTCTTTGATAATTATTCGATACTGTTCCGATCCTGTAAGTGTAAGATGCATTTAATGAAGAAGAAAATTTATAATATAATGAAACATCTACTTTAGAATTTTTTACCGAATAATCACTCAAATCTTTTTCTAAATAACCTGTTCTGCTAACATCATAAGTTTTGCCGTGCAGGGTTAATGTTTTCATGTCGCTGTTGTATTCGTCACCATAACGATTAATTAAATCCGCACCCGGATTATTTGCAACACCAATACCCAATGAGGTATTGGTTTTATTTCCTGCCGCATAATATTGATCATTGGTGTCGTTTGCTACCCAATCTTTTCCCGATAATAAAGATGCATTTATTTTAAAAGCAAGATTTTTATTGATCGCTTTTGCAAAGCGGATGGCATATTCGCTGTATAAAGATGGTGAAAGATCTTTTCCATCAACATGGTTGACGCCTTGTTTTACATACACACTTAATCCCTGATAGCGAAAAGGATTTTTTGTTTTAAGATTTGAGATCCCATTGATGGCATTTAATCCATATACGGCAGAAGCCGCTCCGGGTATGAGTTCTACGCTTTCAATATCTAATTCGGTTGGGCCAACTGCGTTGGCAACTGGGGCGCCAATGCCCGGAGAAATATTATCAACTCCATCAACCATTTGTAAAAAGCGTGAATTGGTAGTTCCTGTAAAGCCTCTTGTGTTGGGCACTTTATAACCAATACTTAAAGTTGTTACCTGAACGCCCTTTAAATTTTCGAGTGCATCAAAAAAACTTGGTGCCGGACTTTCTTTAATTGTCCGCAGGTCTAATTTCTCGATCGTTACCGGCGATTGTAAAATGCTTTCCGAAACTCTGGAAGCTGTTACAACAACTTGTCCGGCATATTGGTTTTGCGAGTAGAGTGAAAGAGAAAGCTTTGCTGTATTATTATCTGAAATAATGAACTCATGCGATTTATATCCTAAAGAAGAAACTATGATAGTTACAGGAAGTTTCTGAAATATTTTTAATTCAAAAGATCCATCCTCTTTTGCAATGGTTCCGCCATTCGCCCCTTTTATTTTAATGATGGCACCGGATAGCGGTTGTGTATTGGATGTGTCCTGAATTTTTCCTGAGATCACGAAAGCTCCCTGTGATAATGATTGTGATGCGAACGATGAAATCCCGAGCAATAGTAAAAAGATATTTTTTTTCATTAGTCTATTATTTTGGTAGATTAAATTTGAATGAGATGATTACAAACTTTTGGTAAAAGAAAATTATACGCCCGAAGGGCAGCAATTATAAGCAGTGATCGAAAAGCAACAGGCATTAAAAACCTTCAAAAAATAGTTTGTGATGATGTTGGCAGATGGTTCGGTATTAGTTCTGTGTTTCATAATTAAGGCGCAAATATACAAACCCTACTTAAATGATAGACTTTTATTTTTCTTTTTTTTTTCGCAGTTTATTTCTTTTTTCGTAAACGGATCAGACAAATAAAATTTGGCAACTTTATTTCAAACCATACATTTGCATAGTTCACTTAATTTGTAGGATATTAAAATCCTGCTTTTTTTAAAGAATCATCATCAATACCAAAAAACAATGCAGAGTTTTCAAACAGAGTTAGAAAATCCTTTAGTGGAAAAAGATATTATTGAACTGGAACAAAAGATCCGTGCGTTTAAAGAAGGTAAGATCCCGGAAGAAAAATTCCGCAGCCTGCGTTTGGCAAGAGGTGTGTACGGCCAACGCCAGCAAGGGGTTCAGATGGTTCGTATTAAATTACCTTACGGTAAAATGACCTTTGCTCAATGGAAAAGATTAACAGAAGTTACCGATGAATATTCTACAGGAAATTTGCATTTAACAACACGCCAGGATGTTCAGTTGCATTTTGTTAGCCTCGACCGCACACCGGAAATGTGGACTGAATTAGATAAAGATAATCTTACCATTCGTGAAGCTTGCGGTAATACCGTTAGAAATGTTACCGGTTCGGATATGGCAGGGATTGATATTGATGAACCTTTCGATATTACACCTTACGCCCATGCCATCTTCGAATATTTTTTGCGCAAACCTGTTGGACAGGAGATGGGCCGCAAATTTAAAATTGCCGTTTCAAGCAGTGAAAAAGACAGCGCATTGGTTTTTATGCATGATCTTGGGATCATTCCACGCATCAAAGAAATTAATGGTAAACAAGTTCGCGGATTTAAAGTTGTTATTGGCGGCGGATTAGGCGCACAGCCATTTCTGGCAAAAACAACACATGAGTTTTTAGAAGAAGATCTATTGTTGCCATATATTGAAACCGTGATCCGTGTATTCGATCGCCATGGCGAACGCAACAGTCGCCATAAAGCAAGAATTAAATTTTTAATTCATCAAATTGGTATTGATGCTTTTAATGAATTGGTTGCTGCCGAGCAGAAAGCTGTTACCGATAAAAAAGTTGTCATCGATACAAAACGATTCGAAAAAATTTCTTTGCCATCAGAGATTTTACCCAACGAAGAAATTCAAATTAAAAACCATTTGAATTTTGAGATTTGGAAAAAGACCAATGTAAAAAAACAAAAACAAGATGGTTATCATGTTGTTTATGTGCGTGTGCCCAACGGAAATATTTCATCCGATATCAGCCGAAGATTAATCGAAAAATTAGAACCGGTTATTGCTGATGATATTCGCGTAACCATCTCGCAGAATTTGCAATTCCGTTTTATTAAAGCCGAACATCTCGAATATGTGTACAGCGTGCTCGAAGCCGAAAACCTTGCTGCTGCTGGTTTTGGAAGTGCTGCTGATATTGTTTCTTGCCCGGGTACCGATACTTGTAATCTCGGTATTTCGAGCAGCACAGGATTAAGTACCGTGCTTTCTACATTAATTGAAGATGAGTTTCCCGAATTATTGGAAGATGAAAATATTGCAATAAGGATAAGCGGTTGCATGAATTCTTGCGGACAACATGGTATTGGTGGAATCGGCTTTCACGGAAGTTCTATGAAAGTGCAGGACAAAGTAATTCCTGCTGTGCAGGTTTTAATTGGCGGTGGAAATTTAGGTGGCGGCGAAGGCCGTGTTGCCAACAAAGTAATTAAGTTAGCAAGTAAACGTGCACCCGATGCTGTGCGTGTTTTATTGAACGATTATAAAGCCAATCAACAAAACGAAACTTATCTTGAATATACTTTTAATAAAGGTGAAAAATATTTTTACGATCTGTTGAAACCACTAACCGATACAACAAGTTTGGTTGCTGAAGATTTTATTGATTGGGGACAAGCCGAAAAATTTGCAACAGCCATTGGTGTTGGCGAATGTGCCGGCGTGATGATCGATCTGGTTTCTACATTGATTTTTGAGGCCGATGAAAAAATAAGTTTGGCTGATGAAAGCCTTGCCAACAAAGCGTTTGCCGATGGTATCTATCAAAGCTATGCGGCATTTATTAATGCAGCAAAAGCATTGTTGTTAAATCATGGTGTGCAGTGCAATACACAAATCGGAATATTAAACGACTTCGATAAAAACTTTACCGATAAAGGGTTGTACACCAACAATACAAGTTTTAAAGAATTGGTTTTACAAATAAATCAAAACGAACCATCCAAAGAATTTGCAACAAAATATTTGCAACAGGCAAAAGATTTTATTGCTTATGCAAAAGCATACAAAGGATAAATTGTTTTAAAATAATTTGCAAATAAAAAAGAGAACATCAATTATTGGTGTTCTCTTTTTTTTGTTTACCGGCAGCATATTTTCATGGCATCACCTGTTGCGTCGCACACTTGTGCGGTTGGAATTTTGCTGAACAATTCATTTCAATAAAGTACCGAACGTTGAAGAGTGCGACGCAACGAAGTTGATAGTAGTAATGTAGTTGGTAACAAAAAATTAATCGAACAAATCGGAAGATAAATATCTGTCGCCACGGTCGCAGATGATGCAAACAATAACTCCTTCTTTTAATTCATTCGATAATTCAACAGCAGCGTGAACCGCGCCACCACTGCTCATTCCGGCAAAGATGCCTTCTTCTTTTGCCAAACGTTTGGTCATGATGTGTGCATCGCTATCACTTAACTCAATCGTTCTGTCAACTCTGTTTTTATCGAAAATTTTAGGAATATATGCTTCAGGCCATTTGCGGATGCCGGGAATACGCGAACCATCAGTTGGCTGGCAGCCCACGATCTGAATATTTTTATTTTGTTCTTTTAAATATTTCGAAACACCCATGATGGTGCCGGTGGTACCCATTGCCGAAACAAAATGTGTGATTTTTTTATTTGTGTCTTTCCAGATTTCGGGACCAGTTGTTTGATAATGAATGAGCGGATTGTTCGGATTTGCAAATTGATTGAGCATGAAGTAACCACCTTTGGCAACTTGTTCGTTGGCATAATCGATGGCGGCTTCCATGGCTCTTTCGCGTGGCGTTAAAATTACTTTTGCACCAAAAGCCTTCATGGCCGAAACCCTTTCCCTGGTTGCGTCTTCGGGCATCACTAATTCTATTTCAACACCAAACATACTTGCAATTAATGCCAGTGCAATACCGGTATTGCCGCTTGTTGCTTCAATTAATTTGATGCCGGGTTTTATGTCGCCGTTATCGATTGCATGTTTGATCATGCCATAAGCCGCACGGTCTTTTACACTTCCTCCGGGATTGTTGCCTTCTAATTTTGCGTAGATGGTAACATTTTTATTTGTTGGAATTCTTTTCAATTCAACGAGTGGTGTATTGCCGATAAAATCGATAATGGTTGACATGAATTTTTATTTTATTTCGCGAATTTCTGCGAATTACCCGAATTGACGAAGATAATTTGTATCGAATCGCGGAATCATTTTTATTAAACAGGAACAGTTGGTTCAGTTTTTTGTTCGTGATTGATAATCGATGATTTTGTTAAAGGTTTAAAATAATGTTCATGATTTTTATTGCTTTTAAACCATGCAAATTTTTCGTGCAACGAAACTACTTTGCCAATGATCACCAATGAAGGCGATAAAAACATTTTGCCTTTCAAAGTATTTTGATATTCGTACAAATCAGAAATATACACTTGTTGAAAAGGTGTAGTGGCTTGTTCAACAACGGCCAATAATTTATTGGGAACGATATTATTTTGCGTTAGCTTTTCAACCACATCATCCAACGTTTCGGAGCTCATATAAAATACCAAAGTATCATCTGTGTTTGCTAATTCTTTCCAGTATTCATCGCTTACAACTGTTGATTTGTAAAACGTTAAAAGCCTTACTGCTGTTGAATATTCTCTTGCTGTTAAAGGTATGCCGGCATAAGCTGCGGCACCCAAAGATGCGGTAACACCCGGAACAATTTCGAACGGAATATTATGTTGCTGCAGTGATTGCAACTCGTCTAAAATATTCGAAAAAATAGAAACATCGCCACCTTTTAAACGTACCACTAATTTTCCCTGCAATGCATGTTCAATAATTAATTCGTTAATCGTTTTTTGCGAAGTAGAAATTCCTCTGCGGCATTGTTTACCCACACGAATAATTGCAGCAGATTTATTTACATGACGATTTAATATTTCTTCACTCACCAATCTGTCGGTCAGCACAACATCCGCCTGCTGCAAATAATTAACTGTTTTAATTGTTATCAGATCAGGATCGCCGGGACCAGCACCTGCTAAAATAACTTTGCCTGTATTTTTTATTTTAGTCATCAATAATCTACTTTATTTGTAGGATAATAATGTATAAATAAAGAGATTGAATGTTCAATCTCTTCGAAATTTATTTTAAAACAAACCTTCGATAGATAAATATCTTTCGCCGGTATCGTAATTAAATGTCAATACTTTTGATCCTTTCGGAATATCAATTATTTTTTTTGCAATGGCAGCTAACGAAGCACCTGTTGAAATGCCCGCTAAAATGCCTTCTTGTTTTGCTAATTTTTGTGCGTACGAAAATGCTTCCTCTTTACCAACCTGAATGATACCGTCTAAAATTTTAGTGTTTAAAATAGATGGAACAAATCCTGCACCAATGCCTTGTAATGGGTGCGGGCCGGGCGTTCCGCCACTTAACACCGGCGATAATTCGGGCTCAACAGCAAACACTTTTAAGTTGGGAAATCTTGCTTTTAATATTTCTGCAACGCCGGTAATATGTCCGCCTGTTCCAACACCTGTAATTAAAAAATCTAATCCATCTGCAAAGTCATTTATAATTTCCTGTGCGGTTGTTTTTTTATGTATCTCCGAATTTGCAGCGTTATCAAATTGTTGCGGTAACCATGCATTTGGTGTTTCGGCAACTAATTCTTTTGCTTTTTCAATGGCGCCCTTCATTCCTTTTTCTCTTGGCGTTAAAACAAATTGCGCTCCGTAAATTTCCATCAGCTTTCTTCTCTCAACACTCATGCTCTCGGGCATCACTAAAATTATTTTGTAGCCTTTTACTGCTGCCACCAACGCCAAACCTATGCCGGTATTGCCGCTTGTTGGTTCAATAATAATGCTGTCTTTATTTAATAATCCTTTTTTTTCAGCATCTTCGATCATAGCTAATGCAATACGATCTTTAATACTTCCACCCGGATTATTTTTTTCCAACTTGATCCACGCTTCATGATCCTTACCAAAAAGATTATTGATTTTTACGTGAGGTGTATTACCAATTGTTTCTAAAATATTATTTGCTTTCATTTTATTATCTAAGTTTTATTTTTTTTGTTTTCGAGCATTTGTTTTTCATGGCATCGCCTGTTGCGTCGCACACTTCAACGTTCAGATCATTTTTCATCAGATCACAAAATTCAATGCATCTGTTGCAGGGAATTTATCTTTTATCGCCACTTCGCTTTTGTGATAAATGATTGAATGAGGGAATACACTGTATGTCAGCCAAACGTTTCCGCCGATCACACTATCGTGACCAACAACCGTATCGCCACCTAAAATAGTTGCACCCGAATAAATAATTACATTGTCCTGAATGGTTGGATGTCGCTTTGTTTTTGCTTTTTCTTTCGAAACATTCAATGCGCCTAATGTTACACCCTGATAAATCTTTACATTATTTCCAATCACAGTTGTTTCGCCAATAACAATTCCTGTTCCGTGATCGATAAAAAAACTGTCGCCAATTTTTGCGCCCGGATGGATATCAATTCCTGTTTTGCTGTGCGCATATTCGGTAAATAATCTTGGTAATATTTTTACGCCTTGCCTGCATAGTTGATGCGATAAACGATAAATGGTTGTTGCATAAAAACCCGGATAAGCAACCAGCACCTCTTCCAATGATTGCGCTGCAGGATCGAATTGCAAAATTGTTTCTGCATCATGAATCAATTTGTAATAGATCTCAGGTATCGCTTCAAAAAATATTTTTGTTACTTCTTCTGTTTTACCGGCATCATGTAATATATCAAACACTAAACTGGAAAAATTATCTTTCAGCGAATCAAATTCTTTCTCCAGGTCTTTCGGTTGTTTATGCCGAACCGTTTTAGGAAGAAATAAAAAATTAAATAACTGATCAATAAATTCTTCGGCCAATTCTTTATCAGGAAAAGCAGAATATGCTTTTGTGTTTTGTGTAAATAATCTTTCGATAAATGCTTGCTGGCCCATCAATTATTATTTTATTGAAGCATGCATGCCCCAACGGTTACTAAACTTGTTTCATCAATTAAAATGGCACCACCATTGTTCGGCAAATCTTTGTATGGGTCAAAAGGCAATGCCGACGCGGTTTTGATGGTTGCTTTCACAATATCATTCAATCCCACTTTATCAAAATCATAAATCTTTTCCAAACTGTTCACGTCTAATTTGTACTCTATATCTTTAATAACAGTTCTAACTACGCGACTGTTCAATTGTAATAAATATTTATTTCCCTTGATGAAAGGTTTATTGTCCATCCAGCACATCAACACTTCAATTTCGTTTTCGATTTTAGGTTGGTTATTTTGTTGAACAATAATATCGCCGCGGCTGATATCGATATCATCGGCTAAATGCAATACCACACTTTGAGGTGCAAATGCTTCATCAACTTCTTCACCGGCAATTTCAATTTTAGAAATAGTTGATTCTATTCCTGCAGGCTGAACAATTATTTTATCTCCTTTTTTATAAATGCCGCTGGTTATTTTTCCCGCATAGCCGCGATAGTCGTGCAGTTCTTCGGTTTGCGGCCGAATAACATATTGCACCGGAAAACGTGCATCGGTTAAATTAATGTCGTTATGAATTTCAACTGTTTCCAGATAATGTAATAACGAATCACCTTCATACCACGGATATTTATCCGATTTGTCAACAATATTATCTCCGTTCAAGGCACTAATAGGAATATAGGTAACATCCTTCAAGCCCAGTGTTTCTGCCACTTTCGAGTAATCGATCACTATATTATTATACACATCCTGCGAGTAATCTACAAGATCCATTTTGTTTATTGCAAGAACAACATGTTTAATTCCAAGTAAAGACGTGATGATGGAATGACGGCGTGTTTGTTCAGCCACACCATTTCTTGCGTCCACTAAAATGATAGCAAGATTTGCATTCGATGCACCCGTAACCATGTTGCGTGTGTATTGAATATGCCCGGGCGCATCAGCGATAATAAATTTTCTTACTGGTGTTGAAAAATATTTATACGCCACATCAATGGTAATGCCCTGTTCGCGTTCGGCACGTAAGCCATCAGTTAATAAGGCCAGATCAATTTCACCATCTTCACGGTTCTTTGTTTGTCTTTCGATTGCTTCCAACTGATCGATCAAAATACTTTTGCTGTCGTACAGCAAACGCCCTATCAGCGTGCTTTTGCCGTCATCAACACTTCCTGCAGTAATAAATCGTAGTATGTCCATAATTATTTAATTTGAAAATTTGAGAATTTGAAAATGAAAAAATACGCTTCAAATCATTTTCAAATTTTCAAATTGACTCATTGTCGAATTGGTTTAAAAATATCCGTTCTTTTTTCTGTCTTCCATTGCAGCTTCGCTTACCTTATCATCAATTCTTGTTTCACCGCGTTCACTTGTTTTGGTAACAATTATTTCATTGATCACTTCATCTAAAGTTGTTGCATTCGATTCAACTGCTGCTGTACAGGTCATATCGCCAACAGTACGGTAGCGAACTTTTTTTACTGAAACTTTATCTGTTTCTTCTAACTGAATAAACTTTGAAATAGCAACCAATTGCCCATCCCATTCCAACACTTCACGATCATGCGCAAAATATATAGATGGCAGATCAATTTTTTCGCGACGTATATAATTCCAAACATCTAATTCGGTCCAGTTACTGATTGGAAACACTCTTACATTTTCGCCTTTATGAATTTTACCATTATAAGTATTCCATAATTCGGGGCGCTGCAATTTTGGATTCCATTGGCCAAACTCATCTCTTACCGAAAAAATTCTTTCCTTAGCCCTTGCTTTTTCTTCATCACGGCGGGCACCGCCGATGCAACAGTCAAATTCAAATTCTTCGATCGCATCTAATAAGGTATAAGTTTGCAAAGCATTGCGGCTTGCAAATTTTCCTTTCAGTTCGGTTAATTGTTTTGATTTGATGGTGTCTTCAACCTTACGAACAATTAATCTTTCATCGATCTTTTCTGCCAACGCATCCCTAAAATCCAGGGCTTCCTGAAAATTATGACCGGTATCGATATGAACCAAAGGAAAGGGAAATTTTCCGGGACGAAAAGCTTTCAATGCTAAATGCACCAAAACGATAGAATCCTTGCCACCACTGAATAAGAGGGCAGGGCGCTCGAACTGGCCGGCAACTTCACGAAAGATGTGAATGGCTTCTGATTCTAATTGCTGTAAATAATCTAATTGATATTTTTCCATTTTAAATCTTAATTCTAAAAAATTATTTTTCGTGTAAACCACATTCTTTTTTACTTGCATCTTCCCACCACCAACGTCCTGCCCTGAAATCTTCACCAGCTTTAATTGCTCTGGTGCAAGGAGCGCATCCAATACTTACAAAACCTTTATCGTGCAATGGATTGTAAGGAATATTATGCTGATGAATATGTACTGCAATTTGTTGTGTACTCCAATGCAATAACGGATTATATTTTATTATTTGATTGGATTCATCCCACTCAACAATCTGCAAGTCTTTTCTTGCCGCAGAATGTTCGGCCCTTAAACCTGTTACCCACACTGCATTTCCGGCCAATGCCCTTTTTAATGGTTCTACTTTTCTGATATGGCAACATTCTTTTCTGTTGTCAACCGATTCGTAAAATGCATTCGGGCCTTTTTCAACAATAAATTTTTCTAAAGAATTATGTTGAGGATAATATGCAGAAATTTTTGTTTGATATCTTTCGTTGGTGCTGTTCCAAACCGAATAGGTTTCGGCAAATAATCTTCCGGTATCTAAAGTAAAAATGCTGATGTTTAAATGGTTGCTTAAGATTTCGTGTGCTATTACCTGATCTTCAAAACTAAAACTGGTAGAAAAAGTTACCTGCGAGGGAAATTGTTTTGCCAACAACGCCAATCCTTCCGCAATATTTTTTGTGTTGAGTTGTTGCGATAAATCAGAAATATTTTTTTGTTGTGTATCTGTCATGTAAATTAAAATTATAAGACCGGAAAATTGAACCGTGGGCAAAAGTAAACCCATTTGCTGAATTGAACTAACAGCAACAACATGAGTACATACACTTTATGAAAGAATTAAAAACCATACCGGTACTTGTCTATAAATTTGGTGCACAAATATAGTCTATAAAAACTATCGACAAAATTTTTCATTTTCGATAACAGGAAGAATTAATATGCAGTAATAATTAAAAGTGTAAATGGTTTAAACCAAGCCGGTATTAATAAATTACCCTGATCTTTTTCTGTAATTTAATATTGCCCAGCTGTTAAAAAATACTGCAAATCCGATCATTGCCAAAATGTGGTACCTGATATCAGCCAATCCGCTGCCTTTTAAAACCACCATCCGCATCACTTCAATAAAATAAGATACCGGGTTAAATTTTGTAATTACCTGCGCCCAATACGGCATACTTTCGATGGGTGTAAATAACCCACTCAATAAATTAAATATCATCGTTATAAAAAATGCAACCAGCATAGATTGTTGCTGTGTTTGCGCATAAGTTGATAATAATAAACCTAACCCTAAAATTGCAAGTAAATAAATGGATGCAAAAATATAAATGGTGATATAATGACCGATGGGAACAATGCCATATACTAATCTTGCAATGGTTAGACCTATGGTAAGCACTGCAAGTGCAAGCATCCAGAAAGGAATTAATTTTCCTAAAATAAATTGCCATTTTTTTATCGGACTCACATTTATTTGTTCGATCGTTCCCATTTCTTTTTCGCGAACAATATTATTTGCAGCGAATGAAGAACCGATGATGGTAACAAGCAATACTAATATTCCCGGAACCATGAACACACGATAATTCATGTTGGGATTGAACCAATCAGAAAAAGTAACTTCTATTGTTGGGCGCTGATCAAATCTGGGAAATTGCATCCACTGCGTCCGTACATCCTGATTATATCTCTGAATGATACTTTGAATGTAAGCGCCGCCCAGTCCGGCTTTCACACCATTGATCGCATTTACTGCAACAAATAGATTTGCTTCATTTTCTTTTACAAGGTCTCTTTCAAAATGAGATGGTATCTCCAGAATAAGATCTGTTTTATCTTTTTCAATGGCATGTAATCCTTGCTGAAAAGATGGACTGTAATCCCTCAATCTGAAATATCCTGAAGAAATAATTTTATTAACAAGTTTGCGCGAATATTCGGAATGATCATGATCAACAACGCCGAGATTGATGTTCTTAATTTCATAATCTGCAGCAAGCGGCAATATGAGTAATTGTACCATCGGCATAAAAAATAATACCCTTATAGTTGCTTTGTCGCGGAAAATTTGGCGCAATTCTTTCTGCAACAAAAATCTTAATACTCTCATGCCAGTCTGATTTTAAAATTTTTAATACTGATACCAAGTAATACAACTGTCATCCCAATTAATATCAATGTTTCTTTCCAGATTGCAGCGAAACCAAGTCCTTTTATCATGATTGATTTTACAATTATATAATACCATTTTGCGGGTACAAGATTGGAAATGATTTGCATGGGCAGCGGCATATTCTCAATCGGGAAAAGAAACCCGCTGAATAATAATGTTGGAAGGAACAAACTCATCAACGATGTGAATTGTGCTGCCTGCTGTGTTTTTGATGTGTTTGAAATTAATATTCCAACAGAAAGTGATGTAATGGTAAATAATATGCTTTCTATAATTAATAATCCTAAACTTCCTGCGATGGGTACATCCAAAACAAACACACTTAATATTAATATGCTTGCAATGTTGAGCATTGAAATTAATAAGTATGGAATTGTTTTGGCAATAATTATTCTGAATGGTTTTAATGGCGATACCAATATTACTTCCATGGTGCCGATTTCTTTTTCGCGAACAATGGAGATGGAAGTCATCATGGCACAAATCAACATCAACACCAACGCCATCACGCCAGGAACAAAACTGTATGCACCTTTTAATTCGGGATTGTACAGCATGCGAACCTGTGTATTAATTGTATATGGTAATTTTTCGTTTTGATTAAGCGATTGCTGATAATCGTTGATGATAGATGTTGCATAATTGGTGAGCATGTTAGCCGTGTTGGGATCGGTAGCATCGGCAATCAATTGCACCTGTGCATGATTGGTATGCAACAGATCGTTACGGAACCCAAGCGGAAAAACAACAGCCAGCCGTATTTTTCCTTTTCGAAATGTTGCTTCGATATCTTTATACGAATCAACATTCTTTATCAAATTAAAATAACGGCTTGCAGAAATTTCATTTGCAATTGTTGTAGTGGCTTCATCTTTTGACTGATCGAATATGGCGATCTTCGCATTCTTTACCTCATTGGTTAAAGCAAAGCCGTACAATAATATTTGTACAATGGGCATGAATATCAGGATAAACAAAGTGCGTTTGTCTCTCCAGATATGGAGCCACTCTTTTTTTACAAAAATTAAAAATTGGTTCATTGTATAGCTTTGCTAATTAATTTTTTAATTAAACATTTATTCAGTTCTTACGGCCTTTCTTGCTAATTGCAAAAACACATCGTCCATTGATTTTGCTGAATAATTTTTCATCAGGTTTGCTGGAGAATCAAGCGCATCAATTCTTCCGTCCACCATGATGGAAACCCGATTGCAATATTCTGCTTCATCCATATAATGTGTTGTTACAAAAACAGTGATGCCTTTTGCAGATGCTTCATAAATTAATGTCCAGAATTCTCTTCTGGTAACCGGGTCAACACCACCTGTTGGTTCATCTAAAAAAACAATGGCAGGGTCATGAACAATGGCAATCGAGAATGAAAGTTTTTGTTTCCATCCAAGCGGTAATGCACGGACCAAAGTTTTTTCTTCTCCTTCCATGTGCAATTCTTTCAACAGCATTGCAGTTTTTTCTTTGATCTGTTTATCACTCAATCCATAAATACCGGCATATAATTTTATGTTTTCGCGAATGGTCAGATCTTCATACAAAGAAAATTTCTGACTCATATAACCAATATTTTTTTTGATCGATTCATTTTGTTCGTACACGTCGAAACCCGCAACTGTAGCCGATCCTGAGCTGGGCAACGATAATCCGCACAGCATGCGCATCGCTGTTGTTTTACCGGCACCATTGGCGCCGAGGAACCCAAAAATTTCGCCTTTCTTAACGTCAAAACTAATTTTATCGACGGCTGTAAAATTTCCAAACCGTTTCGTTAATTCTTTTGCTGTAATAACTTTTTCGTTTTCCATAATTTATTCTTTCATCAATGCCATAAAACAATCTTCAATATCGGGTTCAATTAACCGGACTTCGAAATCAGTATAATTTCCATCATGTGCTATCGATTCTAATTTCTCTTTTGCATTTTCATCAGTTTTAAAAACTACGTGATGATGTTGCCCGAAGGGATAACAACTTTCAACATCCGGATTTTCTTTTATCGCATTCATCAGCCTGAACATTTCATTTGCCTTGACCGACCACAATGGTTTTTTAAAATCTTTTGTAATTCCTTTGGGTGTGTTGATCGATAAAATTTTTCCTTTTTGAATCAGTGCAACCCTGTCGCATAAACTTGCTTCATCCATGTATGGCGTTGAAACAAGAATAGTGATGCCCTGTAATTTTAATCGATGCAGCATTTCCCAAAATTCTTTTCTCGACACTGCATCAACACCTGTTGTAGGTTCGTCTAAAAATAAAACTGTGGGTTTGTGTATCAGCGCACAACTCAATGCCAGCTTCTGTTTCATGCCACCCGACAATTGTCCGGCCTTACGTGTTTTAAAAGGCTCTATCTGCTGATAAATATCTTTTACCAGATCGTAATTCTCTTCGATCGTTGTATTGAATATCGTTGCAAAAAATTCTAAATTTTCCTGAACCGACAGATCCTGATACAACGAAAATCTTCCCGGCATATAGCCCACACGATTGCGTATTTCTTTGTGATGTTTTATTACATCAAAACCATCAACTGTTGCACTGCCGCTATCGGCCAATAATAATGTTGTAAGGATGCGGAACAAAGAAGTTTTACCTGCACCATCAGGACCAATGATGCCAAATATTTCTCCCTTCTCAACAGTAAATGAAATTCCTTTTAAGGCTTCAACCACTGTTTTTTTTACGCGGTAAGTTTTGACGATATTTTCTGCTACGATCGACTGCATAATTTTTAATTGAACTTTACTTCACCATACATTCCAATCTTTAATAAACCATCATTCTTCACATGGATCTTAATTGCGTAAACAAGATTTGCCCTTTCATCTTTTGTTTGAATTGTTTTTGGAGTGAATTCGGCTTTGTCGGAAATCCAAGTTATCGTGCCAGCATATTCTTTGTACTTGTTGGTACTGCTGTCAACCAAAACTTTTACCTGCTGATTTAATTTTATTTGCGATAACTGTGTTCCGGTGATGTAAGCTCTTAATGTAATGACCGACAAATCTGCAATTTTATACAATGCTTTGCCTGCTGATGTAACTTCTCCGGCCATAGCATATTTAGTTAATACAGTTCCGTTAATTGGGTTGGTGATATTGGTTCGTTTTATTTGATCTTCGATTTGTGCAACGGATTTGCGCAATGGTTTATCTTCACTCATTATTGAACTGTTCTGTGTGCCTGTTGTGTTTTCCTGAACTTTTATTTGTTGTTCGTTCACAGCAATTTGTTTTTGCAACACATCAATTTGTGTATTCAGATCGTCCAATTGTTTTGTTGTTGCCGCATCGGCTTTAATTAATTTTTCTGTTCTTGCTTTTTCGTGCAAAGCATTGTTCAATTGCGCTTTCTGGACAAGAATTTGATCCTGCAATAATTTTATTTGCGGTTTTACATCCATTGTCTTTTGATACAAAGAGGCAATTTTAGCTTCTGCCTGTGCTTTTTGCAATTGCAACGGAACTGAATCGATAATGCCTACCACACTGTCTTTTGTGAGAGTGGAACCTTCTTCGATGTTAAGGGAAATTATTTTTCCGGGCACTTCCGATGATACAATTACTTCATCGGTTTCGAATGTTCCGGAAGCATCAGACTGTTGATTATTGAAGTTACATCCTGCAGTCATTGCAGAAAAAAAACTGAGGTATAATAATATCCGAATTTTCATGTGTATGATTTTAAAGCTTTATTAATTATTATTTTTTGATATTGCCTGTTGTGTTCTGATAATTGTATTGTGCCTGCAGCAATTGTATGCTATGCAGAATAAAATTTTGCCTTGCCTGATCTTCCGAAATTACCTGTGTGATATAATCGTGAGCACTTAACACGCCATTTTCTAACTGTGCGGCAGCAGCATTCTTCACCGATTCGCGCAATGCAATGATGCTTTCATCTTTCTTTAAAAGTTCCAGGTATTTTGCAAGCTCTGCGTTCTGTTGTTTTTGAACGATGTTAGTGTTGAACAAAAATGTTTCTTTTTGTACATCAATTGTCTTTCGGTTGATGTCGATCAATTGTTTTTGATTTTTGAATGTATATAAACTGCCGAGGTTCCAGTTCAATCTTAATCCTCCAATACTGTATAACGCAAAATCGTTGCTTAGCATATTCAATCCCGGTCTGCCATAACCGCCCTGAACAAATACATTAAACTTTGGACGAAGCTGTGTTTTCAACAACTCATCCTGCAGGTCGAATGTTTTTTTCTGATAGTCGTAAAATAATAATTCAGGCCGGTTGATATTGTCCGAAAGCACTGCTGTGGCTGGTTTTTCAAGGATTGTATTTTCATTAAGCTGACTGTTGATAAACAAACTCAACATATCCAGATATGCTTTTTTTGCTGCTTTTAATTCTACCCTTGATTGTTCGGTTTGTAATAATTGTGCATTTAATTCATCAATACTGCTTCTGTATGCAGTTCCGTTGGCAAGTAATGCTTTCGCTTTATCAATACCGTTTTGGATATTTTTATTTAATAACTCATTTTGTTTTAATTGTTCATTTATTAATAAGGCACCAAAGAATAATTGGTTCACACGATCGTATAAAGTATACAATGCAACTTCCAAATTTTGTTGTTGAACAAGTTCATTTGTTTCGGCAACTTGTTTTTGATTTTTGATTACGCCTCCATCATAAATTACCTGATCAACTTCGGCATAAATTTTATATTGGTCTTTGCTGTATGCAGGCATACTAAAACCGGGAACGGGGATGCTGAACGGAAAACTTGTAACGGTAGATTGATAAGTAGCCTGACCATTAACAGAGAATACCGGCAGGTATCCTTTTGAAGCATTGTCAACAGAATATTCTTTTGTTTTGCTGATGAGGTCCCTTTGCTTTATCAACGGATAATTTTGTTTAGCGAGCTGATAGGCTTCATTGATAGTAAGATGCGTTTGCTGTGCCTGAATTTTTGCAGCAGGAAATATGATACAAATAATGAAAACCGGCAGCATGATTTCTTTTAACCAAACAGTTAATTTTTGCATAAAGAATTTATTTTTTTATAGATGCAATAATAAAATCGGCGATCAGTGTTTTTCGTTGTTCCATCATATTCCGGAATTGTAATTCATCAATATTCATCACTAACTGAATCATCGGTTTCCCAACGAAAGGAAACACGCACATCGACAGCATATTGATGATCAAGTGCGCCGGACTGATCGGTTTGATCAATCCTTTTTTAATTTCTTTCTCTATTTTCTCAGCCAGTTTGTGTACCGGCGGTTGATTATTGCCAAATAATTTCTGACTGAATGCATGTGGTTGCTTGTTGATCTCATTCAATACAAATAAAGGCAGATAAGGGTTTTCGAGCACTATCTCCACATATTCATTTGTAAATTGGCGAATGATATCGAACAACGGAATATCTGAACTGAATATGGCACTCACTCTCGGAAATAATTTGGAAGTGGCTTCCTTAAATATGACTTCAAACAATTTTTCTTTGCTTCTGAAATAGTAATGCAGTAATGCTTTGTTGATGCCTGCTTTGTCGGCAATATCCTGCATCCTGGCACCCGCCAAGCCGTTTTCTACAAAAACTTTTTTTGCAGCAGCCAAAATCTTTTCTTCCGTAGTCTGATCTTTTTTCTTAACCATATAATTTAACCAAATGGTTAACAAAAGTAAAAATTATTTTCTTTCTTCCAAATATTTTTTATAAAAGCAAAACAAAGGGCAATAACTTTTTTGTTACTGCCCTGAGGGTTATGAGGGGATTTGCAAGTTGTGGTTTAATCGCTTTCTTCCAGATGCAAATGCTGGTGATGTGCGCCTGCAGCAATGTGCAAAGCAAAACATGCAATGGCAGCATCTTTAAAAAAGTTGATGAAAGCAAGTGTTTTCATTTCGCTGTCGCCGGCATGTAATGCATTTGGCAGATGAACAGCGAAAACAAAAAAAGTAAGTAAAGCTGCAAGAAGGTAGCCCGCAGTTTTTACAAAACTATTGGTGATAAAAGAAATACCTGCTGCAATGAATGAAGCCCCTACTAAATAAGTCCACATAATTCCGCCGGGAAGAAATGTTGGAATATAAATTACCAACTCATGGGGTTTAATAAAATGAAAAATCCCAAAAATTACCAGAATTACCGCAAGCGAATAAATGGCAATCCGGGATACAATGTGATAATGTTTCATAAGCATCGTTATTTTGTTATGTAAGTTTACAAAATAGATGGCATAAAACAATGCGATTTGTCAGATAATATTTCACGAAATTTACAGATATAATTTAATGATGTAACATCTAACCGGATCATAAAATCATCCTGCAATATGCCGAAGTATCGCCCTTGCGGTAAAACGGATCTTCTCGCTTAAAGGAAACCTGCTCAAATTTGTTTTCACAACTCCTTTTGTCATGAATGTTTTTTTTGTGTAATCGATCTTTACATCAATAATAACAGGGATATTTTCTTTCAAAAGATCGAAAGCAGTTTGCATTTTTTCATCAATTTCAAGATCATTATTCATCGAAACAAAATTGCAACCAATTGACTTTGCAAAATTTTCGAAACGTATATCACCTATGACAGATGCGGTTTTTCGGTTCATCGGTATCTGTTGAAACTGGGCAATTTGCCCCAGTTCACCATCATGAAAAATAAAGATCAGCATTGCTAAATTTTTAGAAATTGCTGTAATTAATTCCATTCCTGTCATTAAAAAAGCACCATCACCTACAATGCCAATCACATTTTTATTTTGGTTGATGAATTTACAACCGATAGCCGCCGGTACACAAAATCCCATGCAATTAAAATCCGTTGGTGTTACAAAATGCCTTCCTTTTTCAATCGGCATCAATTCGGTCGTTAAATAAGTATGTGCGCCATCATCCACAAAAATATAATCATCAGCGCTTGAAAATTTTATCAGGCTTTCGAAAAAATATCCCGGCGAAACAATATCATTTCTTTTTTCTTTTTTCCATTCGCTGCTGTAATTATTTTTTTCTTTTGCAATTAAATTCTTTAAAGATCCGGCATCCCTGTTCGAACTGATATGTATTTTTTTAAGTTCTTCATCAATCAATTTTAAAACTTCAGTTGCATCACCTTCAATACAAATTGTTGCAGGATAATTTTTATTGAAAACGTCGGGATTGATATCGATATGAATTAATTTTTCCGGAACTTTTGCACCAAAACTTCCTGTGCCCAATTCAGAGAACCTAACACCAACTGCCAGCATCGCATCAATATCTTTAAATGCTACTTGGCTTGCCGGCACTGCATTTGGGCCGAATCCAAATCCGGTATGAAAAGGGTGGGATGCAGGAAAAGAACTTTTGCCCTGCAATGTTGTACAAACAGGAGCGATTAATTTTTCTGAAATATTCTTTGTGAATTCAACTGCATCAACTGCACCCCAGCCAACATAAATGCCCGGTGCTTTCGCATTGGCTAAAAGTTGTGCAGCTTGTTTTATTTTTTCAACATCGATTTTATTTTCCTTAATTGGTTTTTTATAAACAGGCATATCATCTACTTCGCCACGAAACATTTGTATTTCCACAGGCACTTCAATAAAAACCGGTCCGGGTTCTCCCGAAGTGGCAATATTGTATGCTTCATAAATGGTAGAAATGATTTGTGAATGATGTTCGATCAAAAAATATTTTTTAGTAATTGCCGCAACTAATTTCTCCTGATTTAATTGATGTAGCTGATAAGATTTATTTGTGTCGCGGCGTGTGCCGCCTGAAATAATTAGCAACGGAATGCCATCCAGGAATGCTTCACCAATGCCACTCATTGCATTGGTCACACCTGCAGCGGGAACAATCACACAAGTGCCAATACTTTTGCCGGTACAAGAAACACCAAGTCCCATAAAAGCTGCGCCACATTCGTGTGTAACAAGGATGGGTTCAATTTTTTTACTGCTGTTCAGCGAATCATAAATTTCGGTATTGTGTACTCCGGGAATACCAAAAGTATATTCAACACCAATTTGCTCAAGCGCAAACACAACGAGTTCGGCACCGGTCTTATTCATGATTATTGTATTAAAATTTTTAGTTCAAATTATTTATTGCCAATAATATGTTGCACTGCTTTTTGTGCAGTGAAAATACAGGTCGCTAAAAAAGTTCCTTCCAATGCACGTTTGCCATGCGAGCCTCCACCACCAAAACCTGCAGCTTCTCCAATGGCGTACAATCCTTTAATGACAAGGCTTTCGTTGTTATTGTTATTTTGTTTCAATACCTGCGAATGCAAGTTGGTTTGTATGCCGCCCAAACTTTTTCGCGATAAAATAAATTCTCTTATCGCAACAAGTGGATAAGCTTTTTTATCATCGATCGGTTGAAAATTACAGGTGCGGACTTTATCGCCGCGATATTGGCGCACATGTGCAATTCTTCTTAACTGTTCGTCATTATGAAACTTTTTTCCTCTCCGGATATTGTTATCATAATTTTCAATGGAACTTTTTAAATTCCCGATGTTTACTTTTTTATCGCCAGTTAATTCATTCATTTTTTCAGCCAATTCTTCAATACTGTTTGCGATGATATAATCGGATGAATGTTGTTCGAGTGCTTTAATGAATTTTTTATTTCCAAAAAGTATCGTCAGTAAAAATTGAAATAAGTTTTTATTTTTTATGGCGTCATTAAATTCAGAACCCGACACGGCTAATTCTTTCAATGCAATTTTATGATTGAGTATTTGCCATGAATATTGATCATCAGAATTGCAAATTGTTGTAACTAAAAATCTGGTATCATAAGCAGTCATCAATGGCATCGGGCCAAAACGTTTTCCTGCAGCATCGAGCCACAGTGCGGATTTTGGTGGCACCAAACTTAATCCGTGATTTTCTCTTCGTGGAAAAGGATGCGGAATGCCGGCAGCATAATTCCACATGTTTTGCAAATTGGAAATGGCTGCTCCATGTTTTTCTGCTTCATCATGAATCAATCCATCCGAAAAATGATGCGACCCGTTTAAAATATTTTCAGGCATTTTATTCCATTCGGGATGCCAGTGTTTTCGAACTTTCTGCATGTTGCCGTTAATGCCGCCTGTAGCAATGATGGTTGCATCTGCAAAAGCTTCAAAATTCAAATTATTTTTTTCATCCATTCCCGAAACACCAATGATCGAATCATTTTCTTCGATCAAATGTTCAACCTTGTGTTCAAAAAATAACTGCAAATTTTTATTGTTGGGATGATTTTTTAAATGACCGATCAATGCTTCCATCAAACCATGGCCTGTTCCCCAGACCATGTGAAAACGCGGAACAGAATTGCCCGGTTGAAATAATCCGCGTTCAACCCAATGCACCACAGGGAAATATTTTACAGCTTTTGAAGTGACCCATTGATATACTTTTTCGGTGGATTCCAAATAAAGATCGGCCCATTTTCTTCCCCAATATTCATCCGGTGCAAACGCTGCAAATGAGTTCCAATCTGACTTTGCCAAAGCAACACTGTCTTTTATGCCCGACCTTCTTTGCTGAGGCGAATTAATATAAAACATGCCACCAAAAGATTCTTTGGCAAGCCCGCCAAAATTTTCTTCTTTATCTCTGTCAAAGATGATGACCCTTTTATTTGCCTCCAATAGATCAATTGCAGCAGCAATGCCGGCAATACCGCCACCAATTATAACTATGTCAGTTTTGATAATTGTTTTGGGCATGGCGATCGTTTCTGGAAAATGAAGTTCATAAATATATGAAATCGAATAAACTTAACCCGTTGATGTAATTAACCTGATAACCTATTTTTAGCTCAGAAGTAGGTTTTTTCTTCCTGTTTCTGCCGTACCTGCTTCGTACCTTCTTCGTATCAAGTCCACTAATTAGTGGATTTGATACGAAGAAAACAGGGATCAGGTATTAGCAAGGTATGAACAAATTGTTTTATATTTATACTTGGAAAAATCACTACATGGGAAGGCAGCGAAATATAAAATTTGTGGGTACTAAAGCCAATTTGATATTCTATGAACGAAAAGGGGGGTATTATATTCGTACCAAACCTGTTACAGTAAAACAGAGCAGGGCTACACATAGCAGCGCAAACAATTTTGGTAAAGCCTCCGGGTTAGCAAAAGCAATTCGTTTATGTGCTGCATCCATTCTGCCATTTAAACCCGGCAGGGTTTTAATTAATAGCTTAAACAAAAATGTATATGCCTGTTTATGCAATAGCAATTTAACTGCTGCCGAAGCTTTACCTTTTATTACAGGTTTTGAGTTTAACGAAAAAAGTAAACTGGCCGAACGCTTTAAAATAAAAATTCCGATACCGGTTGTGAATGATGAGGGCATTATTGTTCAACTGTCTGCATTTAATACCAAGCAACAAATAACTGCACCGGCTTATACAAAAAAAATAACACTAAAAATAGCAGCAGCAAATATCAATTTTAAAAACCCTGCCGTATGCAGCAGTAACAATGTTGGCCTTACAATTGATTACGACAATAATAGTACAGCAGCACAGGAAATAAATATTCCGCTAACTGTTACCAAGGGATCTTTACTGTTATTAATGATGGCTTTGGAATACGAAACGCATAAAAATAATTTTACAAAAACAGTTAGGGATTTGCGATGGATGCCGGCGGGTATTGTAAATGCTGTGATAATATAATTGCAATAAGATGTTCGACTTCTTCCGGCAGTCTCCGATAGGCCTGCGAAGAAGGAATTTTCTAAATGAAAATTGCAGTGATATCACGTATTGTTTTATGTAAAAACGGAATATAATTTTAACTGAAAATTAAACACAAAGCAAGTTGAAAATAACTCATTTAGAGAAATAAATTTAGTAATCCATGAAAAACCTATTTGCATTACTTGCTTTTATTATTTTACAAACCTTATTAGGTTGCAGTGGTTGTAAAAACAGCCAAAGCCCGGCTGCTGATAACCCTTATGGTTTACCCAATGCAACCCAAACAGGTGCTAATGTTTTTGCATGTAGAGTTAATGGACAGAATTTTATTGTAACTCAATCTTTGGGGTTAGGTACGTATATGAATAAAGATACATTAAGAGTTTGGGGTGAGCCTGATACAAATGGATATTTTCATGTAATTTCTTTTCAGATTAATAAGGGATTAAAAGAGGGACAAACTTATGCTATAGATTCTTTGAATACGATTGCTTTTTATGATACAGATTCTACATGTTTAGGCTTGAGTTCCAATGTACCAAGAATATTTGCTATTAGAGGTTCAATTGTATTAACAAAACTTAGCGGCACTAATGAGGTGCTTAATGGCACCTATAAACCAAATACAATAGTATCAGGAACTTTTAATTTGACATTTGTAATTCCTAATTGTGATACTTTAAAAATTACTGACGGAAGATTTGATATAAATTATAGCCAATTGTAATGAAAAACGTATTTGCATTATTTACTTTTATTATGTTACAAGCTTTATTAGGTTGTAGTGGTTGTAAAAATAGCCCAAGCCCGGCTGTTGATAACCCTTATGGTCTGCCCAACGCTACCCAAACAGGTGCTAATGTTTTTGCGTGTAGGATTAATGGGCAAAATTGGATTTCCTCTACAAGTATTTTGGCAATGGGCGCGGGAATTTTTAATGACAGTTTAAGAATCACAGGAGAAGATGGAAAACAATTTTTCCAACGCCTCACAATTAATCTGTTTCAAAAACAACAGCAAGGTTCTGTATCTAATTTGGCTGATACTACAAAAGGGTCTATTGATTATTTAGCAGATTCTTCTTGTCTAAGTTTTGGTAGTTGGAATGCAATAATCAAAACGAAGTCAATTTCCGGGGCGGTTAATTTAATAAAGCTTGATACACAAAAAAAAAATCGTTTCGGGAACATTTGACTGTATTATTCCCATATCCAATTGTGATACTTTAAAAATTACTGATGGAAGATTTGATATACAATATCCTTATTAATAAATAACCAAAACTATGAAACACTTTTTTACATGCTTACTATTGATTACAATTACGATTTTTTCTTGTAATAAACAAGCAGGAGGGGGTGGTGGAACGTCATTTCCTGTAGGCGCACAATTAGAAGCGAATTTGATAGACGGCCCTTGGGGATTGATTTCATCTACAACTATTAGCTCAAATGGAACAGCAAATAGATATAAAGGAATGCCTACAGACTCTTTGCTGTTCCTTTATGGGGCAGACAGAAATTATAATGTGGTTTTAACAAACATGCACTCTACAATAGGTAATATTAATATGGAGTATAATTTTAAGTTAATACAAAACAAAAATAACATTGTCGTGTGTTCACCTTCATGGAAAGATCAAACCTATTCAGATAGTTTATTCATTACAAGCTATAGTGATCTTTCTTTAGTTTTTCAGGTAAAATATTCAAATGCTAATGATAGTGGTATTGAAATAGACTCTTTGCGAAAGCTTAGTTTCGGACATTAAATAAAAAGTTAGTTTAAAATAAAAATCAAAAGACATATAATTGTATCAAGCCTTTTAGTAGTTCTGTGGTTTGTTGGTATTCCCGCTAAGTAAAGCTAATACAAGAACTATGGCAGTAGCAATGCCTGTAGTTTGTTGGTATTCCTCTTAACGTAAAGCCAAATAAAACACACAGCAGGGGCGACGTTCGGGAACACCGACTAATTACAAAAGAAAGCTGTTTATCTACTCATCATTTTTAATTCAGTTGTATTACAATTTGCATTTAATTTACTTTTTCTCTTTTCAATTAATGTATGTTTATGCAAACCATAGAATTGTCGGGCACTTTAGGACTAATAGCAACCGTGATATTAACTTTCAACGTTTTGTTGGGAATGATGTTAAGCAGTTCTTTTAAAAATAAAAAGTGGTGGCAAAGATTTCCTGAGAAAATAAAAACGATCAATATAACCGATCTGCATAATTACACTGCTTATATTGCTTTGGTAATTGTATTAGCTCATATTGTTTTAATTCCTTTGGATGCTGCATCAAAATTTAATGTCATCGATATGATCTGGCCATTGCATGCACCGCACCAATCAAATATTGTTTTGCTGGGAACGATCTCCTTGCTGGCTTTGATCGCAGTGATCATCACCACACAAAAAGTGATTAAAAGAAAAATGAGTTTCAGGATTTGGAAAAATATTCATCTCGTTTCTTATGCCACTTGCATGCTGTTTATTGTTCACGGATTGTTGATGGATCCGGAATTGAAAGACAGACCAACCGATTGGTTTGATGCAGAAAAACTGTTATCAGAAATTTGCGGCATTGTTTTGATCACTGCATTTGCGATACGTTATAATTATCATTTATCCATCACAAAAAAATAAATCATCATAAAATTGTCATCTAAATAAAATGCTTCTCATTTTTTTAAATTATCCATATATTGTTGAATAATAAAACACCATGAGAAAAAATTTACCGCTAAAATTATTGCTTGCTTTTTCGTTTTTTCAAACCATTGTTTTTGCTCAGATCGATCCCGGATATTTTAATGCTATCAAATGGCGAATGATCGGTCCGCACCGCGGAGGGCGAACTGTAGGTGCTGTTGGTGTGCCGCAACAACCCAATGTTTTTTATATCGGCGTAAACAATGGCGGTGTTTGGAAAACCACTGATTACGGAAGAACATGGTTCCCCATTTTTGATGATCAACCTACCGGTTCAATTGGTGATGTAGCTGTTGCAGCATCCAATCCGAACACAGTTTATGTTGGAACAGGTGAAGGTATTCAGCGACCCGATCTTTCTGTTGGTAACGGAATATATAAATCGACCGATGCAGGAAAAACATGGACTCATTTGGGATTGGATGACGGACAACAAATAGGTGGAATCGCCATCGATCCAACTGATGAAAATAAAGTTTTTGTTGCCGTGTTGGGACATCCTTACGGACCCAATGCAACACGCGGTATTTATCGCACCACCAATGGTGGAAAGAGTTGGGAGAAAGTTTTGTATAAAGATGAAAACACTGGCGCCGTGCAGGTTTCCATCGACCCAAAAAATCCAAATATTATTTATGCCGATCTGTGGGCCGGTCGTCAGGGCCCCTGGGAAAATGGTGCCTGGGATGGACCTGAAAGTGGTTTATACAAATCGGTTGATGGAGGTAATACATGGAAAAAATTAATCAATGGGTTGCCAACTGTTCAGCAAGGTTTGGGGCGAATTGGTTTTTGTATCGCACCCAGTGATCCAAACAGATTGTATGCAACTGTTGATGCAGGAAATTATGGTGGCATGTACCGAAGTGATGATGGTGGAGAAAATTGGAAAAGCATTAGTAATGATGGAAGATATTGGGGACGCGGAAGTGATTTTGCAGAAGTAAAAGTTGATCCGAAAAATGAAGACATCGTTTATACTGCCAATGTTGTTGTGTGGAGATCGAAAGATGGCGGTAATACGTGGAAAGATTTTCGTGGCGCACCGGGCGGAGATGATTATCATCGCATCTGGATCAATCCCGATAATTCAAATATTATTTTAATTGCTGCCGATCAGGGAGCAATCATAACAGTGAATGGTGGTGAAACTTTTTCATCATGGTATAATCAGCCCACCGCACAATTTTATCATGTGAGTACCGATAATGCTTTCCCATATAATGTGTATGGCGCGCAACAGGAAAGTGGTTCGGTAGGCATTGCATCACGCGGCAATGACGGGCAAATTACTTTTCGCGAATGGCATCCTGTTGCTGTTGAAGAATATGGTTATGTTGCGGCCGATCCATTGGATCCCAATATTATTTATGGTGGAAAAATCACCAAGTATGATAAACGAACAGGACAAGTTCAGAACATTGCACCCGAAGCAATTGGCAGTGGTAAATATCGTTTTGTAAGAACTGCCCCTGTTTTATTTTCACCCATCGATCCTAAAACATTATTCTTTGCGGGCAATGTTTTATTCAAGACAAATAATGGCGGACATTCATGGCAAATTATCAGTCCCGATCTTACAAGAGAATCATGGGATATACCCGCCAGTGTTGGTATTTACACGACTGATGAATTAAAAAAGATGCCGCGCCGTGGTGTGATCTATACTGTTGCACCATCACCAAAAGATATCAATACCATTTGGTGCGGAACCGATGATGGTTATATTCAATTAACAAAAGATGGCGGAAAAAATTGGAAGAATGTTACGCCAAATTCTATCACATCGTGGAGTAAGATTTCAATCATGGAAGCAAGTCATTTTGATGCTAATATTGCTTATGCGGCAGTGAACAGAATTCGTTGCGATGACATGCATCCGCATATTTATAAAACAAAAGATGGCGGTGTTACCTGGAAAGAAATCGTAAATGGATTGCCTGATGATCCAATTAATTCTGTGAAAGAAGATCCACTAACAAAGGGATTATTATTTGCAGGATCGGAAAGAGCCGTGTATGTTTCTTTTGATGATGGCGAACACTGGCAAACATTGCAATTAAATATGCCATGCACTTCTATCCGTGATCTGGTTATTAAAGATGATGATCTGGTGGTTGGCACACATGGTCGTTCGTTTTGGATATTGGATGATATTACATCCTTGCGTCAATTAACAAAAATGGTTGCGAAGAGTGATGCCATTTTATTTAAACCACAAACAGCCATACGCATCAGATGGAATACAAATCCTGATACACCATTGCCACAGGAAGAACCTGCCGGACAAAATCCGCCTGATGGTGCCATCATCGATTATTATTTAAAAGAAAATGCAAAAGATATAATCACGCTTGAAATAAAAGATGAAAAAAATAATGTCATCCAGACTTTCAGAAGCGATGACAAACCGTATGAAATCCCACCGGTAAATATTCCTTTGTATTGGATCCGTCCGCAACAAATATTATCGACAAATGCAGGCTCACACAGGTTTTTATGGGATATGCATTATACGCCAATTAAAACTGCACCAACTTATCCGATAGCTGCCGTATTTGGAAATACCGCACCGGATTTTACTTCGCCCTGGGTAATGCCCGGCAATTATTTTGCAGTATTAACGGTGAATGGAAAATCGTACACACAATCATTCACCGTTAAAAAAGATCCACGTGTAAAAACTTCAGTGAAAGATTTACAGGATCAACATGATTATTCTTTGACCTGTTATAAAAACAGAATTAAAGCTACAGAATATCTTGATAAGGTAAATGCTTATCGCAAAAAAAATACTGATACAAAAGATATCGATCAGCAGTTAGCAGCATTTGCAGGAAATGTTTCACGAAGAAGAAATGCTTCAAATAAGGATGCAAGTTTCGGTTCGTTGATTTCGGGGTATGATAAATTAATTCATGATCTGCAGGATGCCGATCTGCCACCAACCGAACAAATGATGAGTGCTGTGAAGAAATTAAATCTTGATTTTGCTGCGATAGAAAAAAATTGGCTGGGATTTGAATTAAAAAATCTCATCAAAAAATAATCACTAAAATTTTAATCAATTGATTTATGAAACATAAAATTATTTTATTGCCCTTGCTTTTGGTTGTGATGATTTCTTTTGCGCAGAAAAAAAATGCAAAATCAAAATCAGTTCAATCAACTAAAGAAATTAATTACGATTCTGTACTTTTTTCGAAAGTAAGTTATCGTGAAGTGGGACCGTTCCGTGGCGGGCGAAGTGCAGCAGTAGCCGGCAGTTATAAAAATAAAAACACTTTTTATTTTGGTGCAACAGGTGGTGGCGTTTGGAAAACAAATGATGGCGGCAATAACTGGAAAAATATTTCGGATAAATATTTTGGCGGGAGCATTGGTGCAATTGCTGTAGCCCCGAACGATGAAAGCATTTTATATGTCGGCGAAGGTGAAGAAACCATGAGAGGCAATGTGAGTGAGGGTTTGGACGATATGTGGCGCAGCGATGATGGTGGCAGGAGCTGGAAAAATATCGGCTTAAAAAATACAAGGCATATTGTAAAAATTGTTGTTCATCCAACAAATCCAAATATTGTTTGGGTGGCAGCGATGGGACATTTATTTGGCCCTAATGAAGAACGTGGTGTTTATAAAACTATTGATGGCGGTAAAACATGGAACAAAGTTTTATACGTAAATGAACAAACAGGTTGTTCGGATCTAATGATGGAACCAAACAATCCATCTGTTTTATATGCAGGTACATGGCATGTGATCAGAACACCTTACAGCATGGAAAGTGGCGGCGATGGTAGTGGTTTATGGAAAAGTGTTGATGGTGGCGAAACATGGACAAATATTTCTTCAAAAAAAGGGTTGCCAAAAGGTGTTTGGGGAATTGTTACTGTTACAGTTGCTGCAAGCAATACCGATAAAGTGTATGCAGTGATCGAAAATGCAAAAGGTGGTTTGTTTGTTAGTAATGATGCAGGCGAAACATGGGAACTTCAATCGAGCGATAATAATATCCGTCAGCGTGCATGGTATTATTCAAGAGTATTTGTTGATCCGAAAAATGAAAATATTGTTTATTGTCCCAATGTAAATTTCATGCGCAGCAAAGATGGCGGTAAAACTTTTCAGGCAGTAAATACAACACCGCATGGCGATCATCATGATCTGTGGATCGATCCGGAAGATGGTAACAGAATGATTGTTGCAGATGATGGTGGTGCACAGGTAAGTTTTGATGCTGCTGCTAATTTTAGTAATTATTATAATCAGCCCACGGCACAGTTTTATCGTGTAACAACAGATAATTCTTTTCCTTATCGCATACTTGGTGCACAACAGGATAATTCAACCGTTCGAATTAAAAGTCGTACATACGGAATGGCCATCACCCAAGATGATTGGCAACCGACTGCAGGTGCCGAAAGTGGTTATGTTGTTGCGAGTCCTTTGAATCCTGATATTGTTTATGGTGGAAATTATGGTGGATTCTTATCTCGTCTCGATCATAAAACAGGGGAGAACAGAGCCATCAATGTGTGGCCCGATAATCCAATGGGAGCAGGGGCGGACGTGCAAAAATTTCGCTTTCAATGGAACTTCCCAATTTTTATTTCACCGCATAATCCCAAACGTTTGTATGCTTGCGGCAATCATTTATTTGTAACAGAAAACGAAGGACAAACATGGGAAATGATCAGTCCTGATCTGACAACAAACGATAAATCAAAACAGGCATCGAGTGGCGGACCAATTACAAAAGACAATACTTCGGTAGAGTATTATTGTACCATTTTTGCTGCAACAGAATCGGCTTTAGAGAAGGATCTATTGTGGACAGGCAGTGATGATGGTTTGGTGAATGTGAGTAAAGATGGTGGTAAGAATTGGGAAAATGTAACACCAAAAGATTGCCCTAAATGGATGATGTGGAATACCATTGAAACAGATCCTTTCGAAAAAGGTAAAGCATATATTGTTGGAACAAGATATAAATTAGATGATTACACACCCTATATTTATTTGACTGAGGATTATGGTAAAACATGGAAATTAATTACAAACGGCATCGAAAAAAATCATTTTACAAGAGTTGTAAGAGCCGATAAAAAAAGAAAGGGTTTGTTATATGCAGGAACCGAATTCGGCATGTATATCAGTTATGACGATGGTGCCAACTGGAAAAAGTTTCAATTAAATCTTCCAATGGTTCCTATCACCGATCTGACAATAAAAGAAAATGATCTGATCGTTGCAACACAAGGAAGAGCGTTTTGGATAATTGATGATCTGACTCCTGTTCAGGAGTTTGATAAAAATATTATAGACAAAAAATTATTTGTGTTTGATGTGAATGATAGTTACCGGATGGAAGGTGGTGGCGGAAGACGCCGCCGTCGTGCCATGCCACAAAATGCAGGAGCGAATCCGCCGAATGGTGTTGTAATTAATTATTGGTTGAAAGAGGCAAACGATTCTTCAAAAGTTTCTATCAGTGTGTTTGATAAAAATAATTCGTTGATAAAGACTTTCAGCAAAGAAGCAAAAGAAGAAAATAATAAATTGGAATTTAATGCAGGGATGAATCAATTTGTATGGGATATGTTGTACCCGCCTGCAGAAAAATTAGACGGATTGATCTTGTGGAACGGAAATGTGGAAGGCCCGAAAGTGGCTCCAGGCAAGTATCACGCAAGAATAAGATTCGATAAGGATTCTGTTGATGTTTCATTTACAATTAAAGGCGATCCTAATTATGCGATGACAGAAAAAGATTATGACGATCAGGTTGGTATGTTGTTGCAGATCAGGGATAAATTCAGTGAAGTACAGAAAGCTATAAAAAATATCAGAGCTATCAGAACACAAATAAATGATTTCACTGCAAGAATTGATCTGAAAAATAATAAAGAAATAAAACAAGCTGCTGATACGATCAATAAACAACTCACAACAATCGAAGAAGCTTTGTATCAAACAAAATCAAAGAGCGGACAGGATGTTTTGAATTTCCCGATCCGGTTGAATGATAAAATAAGTGGTTTGTATGATGTTGCTGCAAGTGGTTATAATCCGCCATCTAAACAAGTTAAAGAAGCATTTGCTGATTTCTCGGCGCAGGCAGATGTGCAGTTAAATAAGTTGAAAAAAATAATGAGTGATGATGTAAGTTCATTCAATAAATTAATTCATGATAAAGAATTGCCGGTGATTGGATTGAAAGAATCAAAGCCCGAATAATTGATTTCAGATAAAAATTAAAAGAGTAAGATGAAATTATTATTTCGTCTTACTCTTTTATATTAAGGGGGATGATCAATTTAAAACTGAAGTTTCTTCCCATATTAAAAACACCAACTCTTCCGGTAACATTATTTATATCCGAATATTTTAAACGGCTCATGTTACTTTGGTAAGCAACATCGGTAAGATTGTTGCAAGAGAAATGAATCGTACAGATGTTTTTATTTTTCGAAACAATATCTGTGCTAAAACCTGCATTCAATAAAGTATAACCGGGGGTTACAGTTTCATCTCCGAACTTGTAATAAATTTTATCTTGTTTAAAATAATTCTCAACACCAATTCTTAAAAAAGTGTTTTGAAGGATCTGACTGTTTTTATTGAGATGAAAAATGAGAGCCGATAATAATTTCTGCGGTGGCGTATAAGGCAAATATTTTGTTGAATCGGTTTGATTTAATTGAATGGCATTGATGAGCGAAAAACTATTTTCAAAACTTAACCATTTAATTGTTTGCGGATGGATATTTAAAATGATTTCGCCTCCTGAAAGAATTGCATTGCCCGCAATATATTTAAATGTTGGACCGGCAGGCAAACCCGATGCAAAGTCCAGCCGCATTGAATCTCCGCCAAAAACACTTTGTAGTTTTGAAGGGAAAATATAATTATTTATTTTATTAATGAATGGAGTGACCTCGGTTGTGAAATCTTCTGTATTTATTCCAACGGTTGCATCGATCTGTAAACTGCTCTCTGCTTTTAAATGAGGATCGCCGATCTCATAAAAAGGGGTGCCGTCATGAATGCCGTCGGCACCGCTTTCGGCAATATTGGGGGCACGGAAGCCTCTTGAAAAATTTATTTTACCATAAATATTTTTCGAGAAATCATAGGACGCACCAATGCTTCCCGATACTCCTGAAAAATTAGAACTGAAAGCGGAAAATCTTGTGATGGAATTTGTTTCAGGCGATTGTAACCGCACAGAGTTTGAATCGATGTACAGATTTTTTGTTTGCAGGTTTCGTGTATCAAATCTTAATCCGCCACTGATGGTAAGTTTGCCGATTGTTTTTTTTACTGTAGAAAAAATCCCGAAATCAAACAAATCATATTCCGGAACTAAAAAAACTATTCCGCGATCTTCGGATGATTGGCTCATTCCGTTTATGCCAAACGAAACGGAAAATTTATTTTTTTCGTGAACTAAATATTGCGCATCATAATTAATTGTTCTTAAATAAAAATAATTATTATAAATATTGCCTTTAGTTATGTCGTTTGCTTCCTGACGAAAATTTTGTTGTAAGCCAAGTTTAAATAATAACCTGTCTTTCCCAATAAAAAAATTATTATCCCAAACAGCTTTATAATGTCTTACATGTTGATGTATGATGGGATAATTATTATATTTTTTATAATCTGCCGATGATGCGATCCCTAAACTGTCCTCATTATTTGCAGTTAAATAATGTGTGGTAAAAACACCTGTTGCACTGTCTCTAGATCCTTCAACAATTCCCAGTTTCAAATCAAAAACACTTGCGGTTAAATGGGAGTAGCCCCATTTTTTATTCAATCCCACAATTGCTTTAAAATTATTTTCTCCATAACCAGAGTTCCAAACATAACCATCGTACTTATTTTTATAATCGTGCGCCATTTTATTCGAATAACGCAGATCCCAAATAAAACCTTTTTCATTTCCGGCAAGATTAAAGGAAGCTGCATACAAACCATTATTGGTTTGATAATTGGTAATGATATTTCCTGCGATTTTTCCTTCGGGAAGTGCAGGGGCTGCCAAAAAATTAACTACACCTGCCATGGCATCGGAGCCGTAACTGAGGCTGGACGGGCCTTTCAGCACTTCGACTTTATAAACCGAATATTCATCCAGTTCAATCCCAAATTCGTCACCCCATTGCTGACCTTCCTGCCGTATGCCATCATTAATAACCACAACGCGATTGTAGCCCAATCCGCGAATAACAGGTTTTGAAATGGCAAGTCCGTCGGTTATTTGCGAAACGCCGGGAATAGCTTGCATGCCATCAATAATATTTGAAGCAATATTTTGTTGCAGGTCTCTTTGTAAAAGGATGTTACTCGATACTGAATTTTTGCGTCTTTCAATTGCCGTTGTAACTCCCGTTACGATCACATCATTTAATTCATTACTTGAAATAGTGAGCGAATAATTTTTTTCGGTCTTTCCTTTAATAAAAACATTATCGATTTGTTGTGCGAAACCAAAAATGCTTGTTTCAATTAAGAAATATCCTGAAGGAATATTTTTTAAAGAGTAAAAACCGGTTTCATCCGAGATGGCCCCGGATTTCAAATCGGGGATATAAATAACTACTCCTTCAAGAGCTTTGCCGGTTATGGCATCTTTTATTTTTCCGGTAAGTTCATTTTGTGCATGTATAATAATTGGGAAGAATAATAATATTAAAGCAATGAAGGCAGTGATTTTTTTTCTCATTCAGTTAAATTTCGATTCTAAATTAAAATAATTATAAAAACAGAAAAAAGTATTTGATTAAAGGTACTTCAACTGCTTTTTTTGTGACCAATGGTTAAATAGTTTTATAATTTGAATGCAACTTCTTTTAACTTTACAGTGTCTTTACATTAACCAACTGCTTGCATTTGAAAAACGAACTTGAACCTGAAGAGATTTCTAAGTCTCTTAAGGAAGATATTACCACGGGCAACGAACATGCTTTCAGGCAATTATACAATAGTGTATCAAAACAGCTGATTGAATTTGCCTATTCTATGGTGAAAGAACGGGATGCAGCATTTGATATTGTGGATGATGTATTTGTTAGGTTGTGGAAGAACAGATTAAATGTTTGTACAATCATTAATCTCAAGGTTTATTTATATAAGGCTGTCAAAAACACCTCGCTGAACTATATCTCAAAAAAAGCCAGAGAAAACATAAATGAACCATTTGATCATATAGATATTCAGATAAATAACGGCATTAACCCGGAAAACAAAATGATCATGTCTGAAATATATGAAAAGATAGATGCTGCTGTAAATTCATTACCTCCCCGCTGCAAAATTATTTTTAAATTGGTGCGAGAAGACGGTTTGAAATATAAAGAGGTAGCAGAAGTTCTAAACATCTCTGAAAACACTGTTGATGCACAAATGGTTATTGCTGTACACCGCATAAGTGAAGCTGTAAGGAGTGATTTTAATTTTATACCGGCGAATCACTCAAAAAAACTTTCAAAAAAATTGTAGTTTCCTTTAAGGTCATCTTAACAAATCATTGTCTTATTTATTAAGCGATTCTATGTCATTACAACGAATTGAAACATTATTAGCCCGCAAATTATCGGGAGAAGCTTCTGTTGAGGAATCAAAGGAGCTATTGTTATTATTACAAAATCATCCCCAGGAACAATATTTGAGTGAATTGCTTCAAGATTATTGGGACCATCCGCGAACACAGGATAATGGCAGTGAAGATGATTTATTAGACACGCATTTCAATCATATTTTAGAAACTGCTACCAGTGATTTGACTGATGAGTCAAATCAAAAACAAAAAGCTTCAATTTTCAGTATTAGTCCAATAATAAAAAGATTAAGCATTGCGGCTGTATTTTTATTGGTAATAGGCATTAGCTGGATTTTTTATTCAAGATCCGAAAAATTTAAATTTAATTACGGTAATGAAGTGTATGCAAAGCCGGGTGCAAAAAGTAAAATCATACTTCCCGATGGAACGATAGTTTGGCTTAATTCGGGCAGTAAATTATATTATTCGCCAAAGTTTACAGATACGATCAGGTCTGTTGCATTAGAAGGAGAAGCATTTTTTGATGTTGTAAAAGATGCAAAACATCCTTTCATTGTTCATACATCTGGAATAGATATCAGGGTTTTAGGTACAGCATTTAATGTGAAATCATACGAAAGTGATCCTACCATTGAAACCACATTGATCAGAGGTCTGATTGAAGTTGTAAAGAAAAACCAAAGCCTTGCTTCAAAGGTTATAGTGAGACCACATGAAAAATTAATTTTCAATAAAGAAGACAATACACTCACTTCCTCTTCCATAAATGCAGAAGCTAAATATAAAAAGGAAGCATCACAAGCTTCCGTTAAAATAATATCTAAAGAAATTGCGATCGTTGCAATACCCCAAAGTGTGCCCGATTCAGCTTTAACCGAAACTGCTTGGATTTACAACAAGCTAATAGTGGATGGCGAAACTTTTGCTGAGTTTGCTAAAAAAATGGAAAGATGGTATAATGTTCATATCGTGTTCGAGAATCCGGATATTGAAGCGTATAGATTTCATAGTGTTTTCGAAAAAGAAAGTGTTGAGCAAGCATTACAGGCATTACAACTAACCGCATCGTTTAACTATAAAATCAATGACAATGAAATAGAAATAACAGAAAAAAAATAACCTAAAAAAAAGATCGGGAAATGCTGGAACATTCCCCGACAAAAAAGGCTAAAAAAAGGAATTGCTTTTCGATAAGAAAAGCAAACTGCTGCCTATTCTTAAACCTTAAAAAACAAATGTATGAAAAAAAATGTACCTCTACGGGGGTCAGTACATGCCAACGAATTCCTAAAATTTCTACTGGTTATGAAGCTTGCCATTTTGCTCACGTTATTTACTGCTTATCAAGTTCAAGCAAGCGTGTTTGGACAATCGATAAATGTAAACGCCAAACAAACTGAAATTAAAAAGATTCTCAACAGTATTGAAAGAAACGGCGATGTAAGATTCTTGTATAATTACGAATTGGCTTCACTCAAAACTAAAGTAGATTTCAAGGCCGAAAATTTGCCACTGACAGCTGCTCTTGATAAACTTTTTGTGAATACTGAATTGACCTATAAAATTTTAGACAACAATTTAGTGGTTGTTTTAGCAAAAGGAAATATCGCAAAGTTTGCTGATGTAATTAAAGTTACAGGTAAAATCACAGGCGACAATAATGAACCTTTATCGGGGGTTTCTGTATTGGTCAAAGGAACCAACAAAGGAACATCAACTGATAATAACGGTGTCTATACAATAAGTACTGATAAAAATGCTGTTTTAGTTTTTTCTTATATAGGTTACGAATCGAAAGAAGTTTCTGTTAAAGGAGAACAGGTAGTTAATGTAAAATTGACCCTTTCTGCAAAAATTTTAGATCAGGTAGTTGTAGTTGGATACGGTGTGCAAAGAAAAAGTGTGGTAACGGGTGCTATTGCCAGCGTTAAAGCAAAAGATCTGGAAGACATGCCTGTTGTAAGATTGGAAGATGCTTTAAAAGGAAGAACATCAGGCGCAACAATTTATTCTAATTCAGGTCAACCAGGGGCTGCTTCAACTGTAATGATCCGTGGGGTAACCTCTATCAATAATTTCGATCCGCTTTATGTTGTAGATGGTGTTCCGGTAGCCGGTGGTATTGATTATTTGAATGCTGCCGATATCGAATCAATAGAAGTATTAAAAGATGCAGCGTCTGCTGCTATTTATGGTACAAAAGCTGCATCCGGTGTTATATTGGTTACAACCAAGAAAGGCAAATCGGGTGCATTGCAGGTTAATGTAGCTTCTTATTACGGTGTTCAGTCGCCTGCAAAAACACTTAAATTATTAAATGCAACAGAATATGCTGCTTTGCGTAATGAATCATCTGCAGCAGCAGGTAACGGAATTTTGTTTCCTGATCTCAGCACTTTTGGAAAAGGAACTGATTGGCAGAATGCCATTTTTAATAATGATGCCAAGATCCAGAATCACGAATTAAGTTTCAGTGGAGGAAATGAAAAATCTACCTTCTTTGCTTCTTTTGGATTCTTTAAACAAGAAGGTATTGTTGCACCTTCCATTTCAAATTATCAAAGATTTTCTGTTCGTATAAACTCGGCTCACAAGGTTACTAAATGGTTGAATTTTGGTGAAAATCTTTCTTATGCATATACTAAAAGCCAGAATAATTTTGATGCCAATGGCTATTATGGCGGACCGCTTAGTTCTGCAGTAAACTTAGATCCAATTACTCCGATTATTATTACAGATCCAACTGTTCTTGCTCAAAATCCTTATGTAAATCATGCCAGTTCAATTGTAAAAGATGCAAAAGGAAATCCGTATGGTATTTCTCCATATGTTGGACAAGAGATGACGAATCCTGCGGCTTACATTCAAACACATCAGGGTAATTATGGTTGGGGCGATAAGATTGTGGCTAATACCTATATCGAAATAGAACCGGTTAAAGGTTTGAAATTGAAAACAAGTATTGGTGGTGATTTGGCTTTCTGGGGTTCAGAATCTTTTAATCCGATTTATTATTTAAGTGCAACAAATTCTAATCTTACCAACACAAGTTTTAATCGTAACATGAATAAGGCATTCAATATGATCTTTACGAACACAGCATCGTACACAAGAAGTATTGGATTGCATAATTTCAGTGTATTAGCAGGTACCGAAGCAAGAAAAATGACACAATTTGGTGTAGGTGCTTCTTATGTTGGATTACCTGTAAATAGTTTTGGTGATGCTTCAATGAACTTTACTATTCCGGCTGCAAATATGCTTGGAAATGGTTACGAAAGTCAGCCATATAACATATCTTCTCTTTTTGGTCGTGTAACGTATGATTATGATGGTAAATACTTGTTTACAGGTATTATAAGAAGAGACGGTTCTTCACATTTTGGTAGCGATAATGTATATGGTAATTTCCCTTCAATGTCGGCCGGCTGGATACTGACACGTGAAAAATTCTGGCCAGCAAACTTGCCAATAAGCTTTTTGAAATTACGTGCCGGATATGGAGTTAACGGTAACGATAATTTAAGTCCTTTCCAATATGTTTCAACTGTTAATGGTGTTGGAACTTACCCGATTGGCGGTCAATTAGTAACAGGTAATTCTCCTGTAACAGTTGCCAATCCTAGTTTAAAATGGGAACAAACATCTCAAACAGATGTTGCAATCGATATGGTTATGTTTAAAGATTGGAATTTGACTGTTGATGTTTTCAAGAAAAAAACAACAGGCATGCTGATGCAGCCAAGTATCCCTTATTATATCGGTGCGTTGCAAACACCATGGGCCAATATTGGTGCAATGGAAAACAATGGTATTGAAATAGAGTTGGGATATAAGAAAAAAGTTGGACAAGTTGGCCTTGATTTTAAAGGCAATGTTTCGTACTTAAAAAATAAAGTGACCAATTTAGGGAACACTTCTTTCTTGACTTATGGAAATATGCAATCGAGTGCTTATGAAGTTAGCCGTAAAGCAGTTGGACAACCAATTAATTCGTTTTATGGTTTTCAAACTTTAGGTATATTTCAAACACAGGCTGAAGTAAATAATTATGTAAACAGCACAGGTGCTTTACTTCAACCCAATGCCAGACCCGGAGATTTTAAATGGGCAGATTTGAATGGAGATGGTGCTATAACAAATGCCGATCGTACATACTTAGGCGACCCAACCCCACATTGGATATTCGGATTTACAGTTGGTGCCACTTACAAAGATTTTGATATCAGGATCTTTGCACAGGGAACTGCCGGCAGCAAGATTTTCCAACAATTAAGAAGGTTAGATATTCCTACAGCTAATTATTCTACCAAAGCCTTGGGTCGTTGGACAGGTCAGGGAACTTCAAATGATTTCCCAAGATTAATTGATAGTGACCCGAATGGTAATTTCTCTAATCCTTCTTCATTCTATTTAGAAGATGGTTCTTATTTGAGGATTAAAACTTTACAAATTGGATATAATGTTCCTAAAAAAGTTTTAGCAAAAGCTAAGATCCAAAGTGCACGTGTATATGTAAGTGGAAACAATTTGTTGACATTAACTAAATACACAGGGTACGATCCTGAAATTGGTGGAACAGGCGGTGGCTGGTTATATAGCATCGACCGCGGTATTTATCCTCAGGCACGTTCATTTATGGCGGGCGTTAATTTTACTTTTTAATCTTTAAATCTGTTTATCATGAAACATAATTTTTTAACATATATTTTATTTATTGCATTTGCAATGCTTGTGGCATCTGCTTGCAATAAAAGTTTTCTCGATACCCAACCTAAGGGTCAGGTATTGGAATCCAACTATTATCAAAATGCCAATCAGGCTTATGCCGGATTAGTTTCAATCTATGTTGCTACGGCTACCGAAACTTCTGGTACAGCCATTAACTGGTATTGCAATAAGTTAGGGCCATTGAATTCTGCCGGCGACGAATGTTATACCGGTGGTGGTGGATCTACCGATATGGCCAGTTGGCAGGCTTGGAATAATTACACCTTAACCGCGGCTAACGGACCACAGGCCGGTTTTTGGGGAGTAGATTATCAAGGTATCTACAGAGCCAATTTATTGTTATCAAAAATTACCAGTGGCATTCCGGGATTAGCCGATGCAGATAAAACCCGTTTTATTGCTGAAGCAAAATTCTTGCGGGCATATTTTTATTTTGAATTAGTACGATTATTTCAAAATATTCCTTTAATAGTTGCCCCAATTTCTTCGAGCGACTGGTACACTATCACCCAGGCAAAACCTGCCGATGTGTATGCTCAAATCGAAAAAGATTTGAATGATGCAATTGGGGGATTACCATCAGTTGTAGCTGCTTCAGAAAACGGAAGGGTTACAAAAGGTGCCGCAATGGCCGAGTTGGGAAAAGTTATTTTATATCAAAATAATACTTCCCGTATGCAGGAAGCAGCTTCCTGGTTCGAAAAGGTTAGTACTTCAGGTGTATATTCTTTATTGCCTAATTACGGAGATATATTTAGTCCAAGCAATAAATTTAACAGCGAATCTATTTTAGAAATTGTTCATTCCTCACTCAAAAACTCTTGGTGGGGCATGGATCCGTTTCCGGGTAATTTGTATGTTGAAATGACGGGACCAAGAAGTTATAGCGGACCAACTTATTGGTCAGGTGGTTGGAGTTTTAATCCCATTATTACTGCCTTTGCAACAGCAATGAAATCCGATCCAAGATATCCATACACTTGTGCAAATATCGACAGTATTGTTAATGCCGCACCAGGCCGATCTTATGTAAAAGGTTATCAGAATACAGGATACTTCATTCAGAAATATGCGCCATTGCAACAATATGTTAATCCAAATGCACAGCCCGAATTAAACTTCCCTAACGATTATATCGAAATCCGTTTGGCTGATGTTTATTTAATGGAAGCTGAAGCTTTGGTACGTGGTGGTGGTTCTGCTGCAACTGCACAAACTTATTTAGATAGAGTAAGAGCAAGAGTTGGATTGCCTTCTGTTCCTGCCACTTTAGCTAATATCTATAATGAAAGAAAATTAGAACTGGCTACTGAAGGACATCGTTGGTATGATTTAGTTCGCACCGGCCAAGCCGCAACAGCATTGGCTTTTAAAGGATTTACTGCAGGCAAGAATGAATTAATGCCTATTCCTTTAAACGAATTGAATAATACGAAACTTGTTCAAAACCCAGGATACTAACGAATAAATTAAAATAATATGAAAAAAATACAATTTATATTCAGCTTAGTGTTTATGGTTGTGGCAACAATAAGCTGTACAAAAAAAGCCGGCATAGATCAGGACTTGGCATTTTTAAGTACTGCCAGTTCCGGGAATACTGCCAAGATCTTTGATATAAGCACCGATAATTCAGGTAACGTTAAAATAACTCCAACCGGCGAAGGTGTAACATCTTTTTTGGTGAGTTATGGTCATGGCACAGGTGCAAATGCATCTGCTACAGTTTTACCGGGAAACAGCACAACTCATTCTTATCCCGAAGGAACTTATACTGTTAGTATAACTTCTACAGATATTGCAGGTCATCAAACAACTGCTACCTATCCGTTAACAGTTACTTATGTAGCACCTACAAATTTAAATATAACAACAGGCGGGGATATGACAGTGAGTGCAACAGCTACTTATGCTAAATCATTTTTGGTTTATTATGGTGATGTTGCCAACGAAACAGGAACGCCAATGGCAATTGGTCAAACACTTCCCGGCCATATTTATCCTGCAACCGGAGGGCCGTTTACTTTGAAAGTAGTTGCATTAAGCGGAGGTGCTGCAACAACAACTGCTACTAAATTATTATTTGGTTTGCCAATTGATTTTGAAACTTCGCCTCCTAATCTTTTGTTTGGAACTTTTGGTAATGTTAATTTCACTACAGGGGTAACAAATCCAAGCAAAACAGGATTAAATACAAGCAATACTGTTGGGAAGTACGAAAAAACTGTTGGTGCAGCTACATGGAGCGGAACATATAGCCCATTAAATATTCCAATTAATTTTTCTTATGGTAAGAAAATAAAAGTTCTGGTGTATAACCCTGATCCTGCAATTATTGGACAACAATTAAACGTAGAATTGGAATGGTATGTTGGAGACCCGGGTCCCGCAAATCCTTGGGGTGCTGTTGTAAGAGCTCCGATAACTACATCGGGCGCATGGGAAGAATTAGTATTTGATTTTAGTACGATCTCGGCAATCCCAACATCTCCTCTGCCACGTTTTACACAATTGGTACTTCGTTTCGATGATGCCAATAGCGGTACAGGGCAAATTATATATCTCGATAATTTTAGACTTACTAACTAATTAAAAAAAAGAATATGAAAAAAAATATAAAACATCTTTTTGGAATATTTCTATTACTGCTATTGATCAATAGCTGTAAGGAAAAAGATTATGTTTTGGGAAGTCTGACTGCTCCTCAAAATATTGTAATCACTGCTGTTATTGCAGGTCAGGATGCTACACATCCTAACGGCGACGGAACAGGTAATGTAACCATAACTATTAGCGCTGATAATGCACTTGCTTATTATGTGGATTATGGTATTAATTCAACAGTAAGCTTAGTTAATTTACCTTCAGGCACAGGTTCTAAAAGATATACAAAACTGGGTACAAATACATACAGGATTACTGCAGTTGTGTATGGTAAAGGCGGTACATCTTCTACACTTACAAAAGATATTATTGTAAGAAGTGATTTTACTCCCGATCCGGCAATTGTTACCAACTTAACAGGTGGTACTTCTAAAACATGGGCTGTTGACCCAAGTGTTTCCGGACAATTTGGTGTTGGTCCCTGGAGTAATTCATCTGTAACTCCGGAATGGTGGTCTGCTGCAGTAAACGAAAAAGTAGCTTGCTGCAATTGTTTTTATACTGCACATTTCACATTTACCAAAAATTCGAATGGTACTTATACTTTGGCAGTAACAACACCTGATGGTGCATTTACAAAAACAGGATCATTAGCAAATGGACTTCCGGGTATTCCTTCATCAGGCGGTGAAGCTTGTTATGCTTATGGTGGTGGTAGTGGTACTTTTACTTTTATTCCTGCAAGTACAGGACTTGCTGCATCAACTCCATCAACACAAACAAGTGTTTTGCTGGCAGGTGTTAATACTTTTATCGGATATGGTGCACTACAGAAGGAATATGAAATAATGGTGCTTACATCAACCTATATGTATTTAAGGGTTCAGGGAACTGAAACCGGAAATGCATGGTATTTGAAATTAAAAGCTTTGTAATAAAATAAAAAAGTTCATTGGGTTGTTATTGCTCAATGAACTTTTTTTATAATTATCTTTTAACTAATTACTGCAATATTTCATTGCACGTAATTTACTTATAGAGATAATGAATTGGTAATTTTGTAGTAGCAAAAACATAAATTGTTTTAAGCCGACTGTTTCAACGGTTGGCTTTTTTAAAAAAAGAAAATATATGAAAATCAATTTTAGTAAAAGTGTATTGCTTCTGTTGTTAATGATATCCTGTAGTAAAGGAGGCAGTAATAGTTCTGTTACTCCGCCTGCATTAACGGTATTAACAATTGTGGATGTTAAGCAAGCCAGAGATAATAAACTGACAACTAATTTCAGATTCTTTATCAATCTCGATAAAACAAGCACATCAGCTATAACAGTTAATTATGCCACACTTCCCGGAACTGCTGTTGCCGGAACAGATTATACTGCTGTTTCAGGGTCACTTACAATCCCTGCCAATCAAAGTGTTGGGTATATAGATGTTCCTGTTACCGGGGATAGTTTGCGCCAGCCCGATCAAACTTTTTTTGTGCAATTGAGTAATCCAACAAATGCAACAATTAGCGGAACCGGAAAAGCAACGGGCACAATTCAAAATAACGGTACATATTATCCAACTGATAGCGCCGGTTATACATCACCCCTGACTTATCCCGGATATACTTTGGTTTGGAATGATGAATTTAATGGTTCATCTATCAATACAAACGACTGGAATTTTGAAACAGGCGGTAACGGATGGGGAAATAACGAATTGGAATATTATACCAACAGTACAAATAATGCTTATATATCGAATGGTAATTTAATAATTGAAGCAAGAAAGGAAACCATTGGAAGCAACAATTATACTTCGGCCCGAATGACCACTCAAAATAAAAAGGTATTTCAATATGGCAGAATTGATATCAGGGCCAAACTGCCCGTGGCTCAAGGGTTATGGCCTGCATTGTGGATGTTGGGAACAAACATATCAACAGTCGGTTGGCCAGCATGCGGCGAAACAGATATTATGGAATTAATAGGAAAGAACCCCAATCAGGTAGTAGGGTCTATTCACTGGGCGCTTGCAAATACTTCTTCGGGTACGGTTAATAATTCTTATACTTTAAGTTCGGGCGATTTCTCGCAACAATTCCATGTGTTTAGTTTGATATGGAAACAAAATTATGTTCAGATATTGGTTGATGGAATTGCTTACATGACTGCAACTGATGCAAGTATTAACTCAGGCACATGGCCATTTAATGCACCGGCATTTTTAATATTTAATGTAGCTGTTGGAGGAAATTGGCCGGGATCGCCCACTGCCGCCACAACTTTCCCTCAACGCATGTTTGTAGATTATATACGAGTATTTCAATAGCAGAATAAAATTATTTGGAATAAAACAGCAAAGCCATCGCAACATCGATGGCTTTTTTGCAGTTAAAATAACTATAAATAAATTGAAGCTGTAAGGTTTGCAGCCTGCTTCCGTATTAATAAAAAAATAACGGTCAGTTATTGCCAAATAATATCAAAATAAAAAATTTATAATGAGGATCTTACTTGCAGTATTATCAACGGTGTTTATTTTTTGCATTGACAATGTGCAGGCACAATCGCGTACCAAACAGTTTAATCTCGAAAACGGAATTGCTATTCAGGGTTACGACCCGGTTGCTTATTTCATTCAAAATAAAGCGGTAAAAGGCAATAAACAATTTGCTGCCACTGTTGAGGGTGTGACCTATTATTTTTCCACTGCAGCAAATAAAGATCTTTTTATAAAAGAGTATAAAAAATACGAACCGCAATATGGCGGATGGTGTGCCTATGCAATGGGTGCCACGGGCGAAAAAGTTGAAATAGATCCCGAAACATTTAAAATTTCGAATGGTAAGCTTTATCTTTTCTATCATTCATGGGTAAATAATACGCTTCTTAAATGGAATAAAGATGAAATTAATTTAAAAGGCAAAGCCGATAAGAACTGGCAAACAAAATATCACTAATAAATATTAATACTTAAAATATAAAAATGAAAACAAAGAATATTCTTTCATGGATATTGCGGATTATTGCAGCTATCATTCTTTTACAAACACTTTATTTTAAATTTACTGCACAGCCCGAATCGGTAGTATTATTTACAAAATTGGGGGCAGAACCCTGGGGGCGTATTGGTACAGGTATCATCGAATTAATTGCGGGTATTTTATTATTGATTCCTGCTACTGCATTTGTCGGCGCTTTTTTAGGAATTGGTTTAATGTCGGGTGCCATTTTATCGCACCTTGCTGTAATTGGAATTGAATCGAACGGCGATGGCGGGCAACTTTTTATATTAGCAATTGCTGTGTTGGTTTGTTGCCTTACTATCGCATACTTGCATAAACAAGAGGGAGCCATATTATTTGAAAAAGTTTTTAAAAGAAGAAAATAGAATTCTGTTTTATTTACCGTAATATTAATTATCATGATCTTTATTCAGTTATCTCAACAATTACAATCGCTAAGCGATCTTCTTTTATCGCTGCACGATGAACAGTACAATCATAAGATCGGTCATCTCGGCAATGCCAGCATTGGCGGGCACACCAGGCATATCATTGAATTGTTACAATGTGCTGTGAACGGTTATAAAAGTGGTGAAGTGGATTATTTTAACCGCCACAGAAATCTTGATCTGGAAACAAACAGGTTGTTGGCACAATCAACTTTGCAACAACTTCAAAAAGGAATTAAATTTCCCGACAAACAATTAAAATTGTTTACTGTAAAATCGGATGATTCCGATTATGCAACTGTAACTACTTCTTATTTTCGCGAAATCGTTTATAATACCGAGCATGCCATTCATCACCTGGCATTGATTAAAGTAGCTTTACTTGAAATGAATCTGAATATTGTTGATGAAAATTTTGGGATGGCTTATTCAACCATCAAATACAAAGCATCGTTAAGTAATGCGTGAAAAAAATAAATTGTGATTTATGTGTACAGTGCTTTTTATATCGAAGAAAGATAAATTGTTTTTTGCTTCACTTCGTGATGAGAATCCAAAAAGGCCGCAGGCAACTGCGCCCGAAATTTATACAATTGATGATATTAATTTTTTATCGCCAAAAGATTCATTGGCCGGTGGAACCTGGATCGGAATTACCGGATCAAAAAAAGTGATCATTTTATTGAACGGTGGTTTCGAAAATCACCATAAAAAAAATAATTATTTAAAAAGCCGCGGATTAATTGTATCAGACTTGTTGATCTCCGCTAACCCTGTTGCAGATTGGGTTTCAATGGATCTGTCATCGATAGAACCTTTTACATTGATTGTTTGGAGCGGAGAAAATTTATTTCAGTTGGTATGGGATGGAATAAAAAAGCATAAGATTGAATTAGATGATTCTGTTCCGTACCTGTGGTCTTCTTCAACTTTATACAATAGTAAAATTAAAAAAGTGCGTGAAGAATTTTTTAAAGATTGGATCGCAACTCATCCATCTGTTTCAAAATCAACGGTACTCGATTTTTTCAGATCATTCACCGAAAATGAAAATGGATTTATCATGCACCGGAATGAAAATTTAAAAACAGTCAGTTATTCGTTTATCGAACTGAATGAAAATAATTTTGCTGTGATGGATTACTACGATTTTTTAAATCATCAGCATAGTTCCAAAACCATTGGAATAACTGCGAAAAATAAATCGTTGCATCAGGCATAATAAGTTATCTATACAAAATGTATTACCGCATCCGAAGATTGTATATTAAATTATTTCACTGGGAATACTGGCCAATGTGGGTGGTGTATTTTCCGGTAAGTTTTTATTATGCATATTTATCTGTGAGGGCAAGATCGCTATTTTTCTTTTCTGCATCCAATCCAACTATCGAAACAGGCGGCATGTTTTTCGAAAGCAAATGGAAAATATTTCAATTGATCCCGACAGAATATTTTCCTCCAACCATTTTTATTGATGAATCGGAAAGTTTTGATTTGATTGAACAAAAAATGAAAAATGCTTCAATATCTTTTCCTGTTATTGCAAAACCCGACAGGGGCGAAAGAGGCTGGATGGTAAAAAAAATAAATTCAATTTCTGAACTGGAAGCATATCATCGCACTGCAAAAATTTCTTTTCTGATTCAATCATATATTAATTATCCTTTGGAGTTTAGTATATTTTATTATCGAAACCCGAATAGCGAAAATGGGATCATCAGCTCTGTGACTTTTAAAAAATTATTGACCGTAACGGGTGATGGTATTTCGACGGTGGACGAATTGATTAAAAAAAACAACAGGGCATTTCTGCAATACAAAAAATTAAAACAGAATAAACAAATTGATTTTGACTGCATTTTGAAGCACGGAGAAGCAGAAGTGTTAGTTCCTTATGGCAATCATGTTCGCGGTGCGATGTTCCTTGATTATAATCACATCATCGATAAAAATCTGATCGAAACGTTTAATTCTATCAGCAAAAAAATAAAAGGGTTTTATTTTGGACGATTTGATCTGCGATGCTCCAGTATTGAAGATCTGAAGCAGGGTAAAAATATTTCTATTCTTGAATTGAATGGCGCCGGTGCAGAGCCTGCACATATTTACGATCCGGGTTTTTCTTTTTTCAAAGCACAATTGGTTTTGGCTAAACATTATAAAATGATGTTTCAGGCTGCGTCTGAAAATAAAAAAAGAGGCATCGAATATATGACGTACCAATTGTATAGAAATACTAAGAAATCAGAAAAAGAATATAAACAAAAAGCAAGCTTGATTTAATTTTCACCATATTGGTAAAATAAATTTCTTCGCTTGTCTGTTTAAACTGTTTTAATTTCACACATCATTTTTCGTTGGAGTTTTTTAAATCTATTTTTAATTAATTGAATTCATGTTACTCAGAAATAAAAAAATATTACTAGGAATTACCGGAAGTATTGCGGCTTACAAATCGATCTTGCTGATACGATTATTAATTAAAGCAGGCGCCGAAGTAAAAGTTATTATGACAGCGGCCGCGAAAGATTTTGTATCGCCATTGATTATTTCTACTTTATCGAAAAATAAAGTTTATATCGATTGGCAGGAGAATCACGACTGGAATAATCATGTTGAATTGGGAAGATGGGCCGATGTTTTTTTGATTGCACCTTTAAGTTGTAACACACTTGCAAAAATGGCCAATGGGAATTGCGACAATTTATTATCGGCTGTTTATTTATCGGCAACTTGTCCGGTAGCAGTGGCACCTGCAATGGATGAAGATATGTGGCATCATCCTTCTGCCAAAAAGAATATCACCCAAATAAAAGAATTTGGAATTAATGTGATGCAGGTTGCGAATGGTGAATTGGCCAGCGGACTTTTTGGTGAAGGAAGAATGGCAGAGCCTGAAAATATTTTTAATTTTTTAGTTGAAAATTATTTTCGTTCAACAATTTTGAAAGGAAAAAAAGTTTTGGTTTCTGCGGGCCCAACTTATGAAGCCATCGATCCTGTTAGATTTATTGGTAATCGATCTTCGGGCAAAATGGGTTTCGCTATTGCAAAAGCATTTTATTTACAAGGAGCCGATGTTGTATTGGTTACCGGCCCAACACACGAAACAGTTTCTTACAATGGAATAAAAATAATTCATGTTGAAAGTGCGAACGATATGTTTGATGCCTGCACAAAAAATGCAGATGCAAATATTATTGTGATGAGTGCTGCCGTTGCAGATTATACGCCTGCTGTTGTTGCCGAACAAAAAATAAAAAAGAAAGATGAGTCGTTTCAAATATCACTCACAAAAACAAAAGATATTTTAAAACATCTTGGCTCAATAAAAAAAGCTGGTCAGTATTTGGCTGGCTTTGCATTGGAAACAGAAAACGAACTTGCAAATGCAGCAAAAAAATTAAAAGAAAAAAATGCCGACTGCATTATACTTAATTCACTGAATGATGAAGGCGCAGGCTTTATGAAAGACACCAACAAGATCAGCATCATAAACTCGAAAGAAAATATTTCGTTCGAACTTTCATCCAAAAAAGAAGCTGCCGAAAATATTGTTGAATATATAATCAATCAAGTTGTAAAATAAAATGAAGAAGGAAAAACGATTTCCTTCTTCATTTATTTACATAATTATTGTTTCGGTCTTTAAAACATTAGAAGCTGTTTTTATTTTTACATCAGGCTGCCCGCCGCCAACAGTTACTTCAAATTTTCCGTGAACAATTACTCTTTTATTAGCATCATTAATAATAGAGAAAGCATCAGGTTTTATGGTAAGGTTAACTTTTTTTGTTTCGCCTGCTTTGATATAAATTCTTTTAAATGCTTTTAATGCTCGGATGGGGATATGACCGGTTGATGTTTTGTTTGAAACGTATACCTGCACCACTTCATCGCCGGAAACCTTTCCGGTATTTTTTACATCAACAGAAAGTTTTACTTCGTTTCCCGCTTTGTTTTGATGATTGATTTTTAAATTATCGTAATGAAAATTTGTATAACTCAATCCATAACCAAAAGGATAAATAACATCGCCTTTAAAATAGCGATATGTTTGAGTGGTCATATTATATTCATCAAATGAAGGCAGTTCATTTACTGATGAATAAAAAGTTACCGGTAATCTTCCCGCAGGATTATAATCACCAAACAAAACATCTGCAATAGCAGTGCCTGCTGCTTGTCCGGGATACCATGTTTCAATGATGGCAGGAATATTTTTATTTTCCCAATTAATTGATAAAGCACTACCGTTTAATAAAACCAAAACAATTGGTTTGCCTAAAGATTTAATTTCTTTAATCAACTCTTCCTGACTTGAAGGCAGATCGAGTTTTGTTCTGTCGCCGCCTTTAAAACCATCAATGGCAACATTCATTTCTTCTCCTTCCAAATTTGGTGAAAGCCCCATACATAGTATAACAACATCCGATTGTTTAGCAACCTCAATTGCTTTTTGTTTTATTTTTTCAACTGAATCTTTTTTTAATGATGATATTCCTTCAGCTAATTCGCAACCTTGCGCATATAAAACTTTTGAATGAATTAATTTTTCGCGGATGCCTCTTAATGGAGTAATAGGATCAGATGGCGTGCCATTGTAATTCCCCAATAACATGGTTGCTTCATTTGCATTTGGCCCGATCACTGCAACTGTTTTTATATTTTTATTCAGCGGCAATAAATTATTTTCATTCTTTAAAAGAACGATCGATTTATGTGCAGCTTCCAGTGCCAATTGATGATGTTCTTTATTATCAACAACGCTGTAAGGTATCTTTGTGTACTTCACCATTTCGGGTGGATCGAACATTCCTAATTTAAAACGTGCTGTAAATAATCTTTTCAGTGCAACATCTATTTCTGCTTCAGTAATTAATTTTTTTGCAACAGCTTCTTTCAAATGTGTGTACGTATTTAAACATTCAAGATCGCAACCCGATTTTACAGCGAGTGCAGCAGCTTCATCGGGTGTTGCAACAATTTTATGGCGTTCGTAGATATCATCTATCGCACCGCAATCCGAAACAACATAACCTTTAAAGTTCCATTCGTTCCGTAAAATTTCTGTAAGCAAATGATTGCTGCCGCAACATGCTTCGCCATTTAAACGATTGTATGCACACATTACCGAATAAGCTTTTCCTTCTTTGATTCCCATTTCGAATTGCGGTAAATAAGTTTCACGAAAATCTTTTTCATCAATTTTTGCATCGAATGTATGACGCGAAGATTCGGGTCCGCTATGCACTGCAAAATGTTTGACTGTGGCAATTGTTTTAAAATATTTTGGATCATCGCCTTGTAATCCTTTTATAAATTCAACAGCTAATCTTCCTGTTAAATAAGGGTCTTCACCATAAGTTTCCTGTCCTCTTCCCCAACGCGGATCACGAAAAATATTGATGTTAGGCGACCAAAAAGTTAATCCCTCATAAATAGATCTTTCGCCCTTTCGTGCAAACTCGTGATGTTTGGCCCTTGCTTCATCCGATATGGTTGTAGAAACTTTCAGCATCATATCTTCATCCCATGTTGCACCTAATCCAATAGCTTGCGGAAAAACTGTTGCCAATCCTGCACGTGCAACACCATGCAAGCATTCGTTCCACCAATTATATTGCGGAATATTTAATCGTTCAATAGCAGGAGCGTCATTCATCATCTGACTGATTTTTTCATCCAATGTCATCCGTCCAACCAAATCATTCACTCTTGTTTCAATAGATAGATTTGGATCAAGAAAAGGAAATGGGTAATCTTTTTTTTGTTTGAAAGAAACTAACGCTATCACGGCGATAACTGTCAGGAAAATTTTTATTTTGGGTGTATTCATAAAATGATTTTTTGTAAGTGTTATAGAACCGTAAAACTAAATTGTTTTACCCAATAATTTGAAGCAAAAGATTTTGTTTCCAAAACATAGTCTGCAAAAGAGTGATTTTTTTTGCAGGAATTTTCATTGTAAAAAAAATAAGTGTTAATATTACACTTGTAAATTCCTGGCTGCTGTTCAATCGGCAGTTCAAAAGTGTATCAAAAAAATTATCTAATGAAAAAAACATTGCTTAGCCTTTCGGCATTTTTATTGGTATTGATGAGTTACAGTCAGTCATCAATAAAATTAATTGTAAACGAATCCGATCCAAAGATCATTATCAACAAAAACATTTATGGTCATTTTGCCGAACATCTTGGTCATTGTATTTATGGAGGTTTTTATGTGGGCGATTCAAGCAAAATAAAAAACACCAATGGGGTGCGTAATGATATTGTTGATGCGTTGAAAAAATTAAAGATCCCCATCCTTCGCTGGCCCGGTGGATGTTTTGCAGATACATATCATTGGAAAGATGGTATTGGGGAAAAAAGTAAACGTCCTTCGATTGTAAATACCAACTGGGGCTATGTTACTGAAGATAACAGTTTTGGTACACACGATTTTTTAAACATGTGTAAGATGCTGGGCTGCGAGCCATATTTATCGGGCAATGTAGGAAGCGGAACTGTACAGGAATTAGCCGATTGGGTGCAATATGTAAATTTCGAAAGCAAATGCCCGATGAGCGAATTACGCAAAAAAAATGGGCAACAAGAACCTTGGGGTGTAAAATATTGGGGCATTGGTAATGAAGCATGGGGTTGCGGGGGAAATATGAAACCCGAATTTTATGCCGATAAATTCAGGGAATACACCACTTTTATGAAAAGCAACAAAACCCGATTATTTAAAATTGCTTCGGGAGCAGGTGGTGACGATTATCATTGGACAGAAACTTTAATGAAAAATATCCCTGTCTCTATGTTAGATGGAATTGCCATGCATCATTATGCAGTGATTGATTGGGATCATAAAGGCTCTGCAGTAAATTTCTCTGAACGAGAATATTTTGCTACCATGAAAGAAGCATGGAAGATGGAAGAATTTGTTACAAAACATAGTGCTGTTTTAGACAAATACGATCCCAAAAAAAAGGTGGCGTTGGTTGTGGACGAATGGGGTGGATGGTATGATGTAGAACCTAATACAAATCCTGGTTTTCTGTATCAGCAAAACACCATGCGTGATGCAATGATTGCAGGACTTACTTTAAATGTTTTTAATAATCATGCCGACCGTGTGAGATTGGCTTGTTTGGCACAATGTGTAAACGTATTGCAAGCAGTTATTCTAACCGATAAAGAGAAAATGATACTTACTCCAACTTATCATGTAATGGAAATGTATAATGTACATCAGGATGCAAAACTGATTCCTTTAATTGTTGCTAAAAGAAACTATGCTTTAGGTAATGATACGTTGCAGGCAATTTCTGCTTCTGCTTCAGTTGATGTAAATGGCAAAACCCATATATCGCTTGTAAATATCGATCCTGAAAAAGAACAATCCATCAGCATCGATCTTTCTTCCGAAAAATATAAATCTGTTACAGGAAGGATTTTAACTTCTGCAAAATTGCAGGACTATAATTCTTTTGATGAACCAAATAAAATAAAACCGGTTGTATTTAAGAATGCATCAATAAATGGTAATACGCTTACTGTACAGTTGCCGCCAATATCGGTAGTGGTTTTAGAATTGAAATAATTTTCACAGACCAGTATTCAAATGAAAATTTTTAAAATAATAATAAATATTTTTTTTCTTTTTTGTGGGTTGATTAAATCATCGGCTCAGATTGTAGTTAAAGTAAATGAACCTAAAGCAATCATTCAACCAACAATGTGGGGCATTTTTTTTGAAGATATAAATATGGCGGCTGATGGTGGTTTATATGCAGAGTTGGTAAAAAACAGGTCATTCGAATTTACTCAACCGCTGATGGGTTGGAAAGAACAAAATAAACAAAATGGTTCTGTTTTGATTGTGAACAGAAACAATGAAAATACAGCAAACCCACGTTTTGCAAGGGTTTCGGTGAAGACAAATGAACCTTATGGCTTAACTAATGAGGGCTTCAGAGGAATGGGGATCAAAAAAAATAACGGATACGATTTTTCTGTTTGGGCAAAATTAAACGAAGGCGAGAAGTCCGTCATTCATGCACAATTGATCACTTCAAAAAATGAAATTGCAGGCGAAGCAAAAATTATTGTTGAAGGAAATAGCTGGAAGAAATATGCAGTTAGTTTTAATTCATCAGTTACAGACGAAAAAGCAAAATTGAATGTGTGGTTTGAAGGGAAATCTGTTGTAGATGTTGATATGATTTCATTGTTCCCAAAAGATACCTGGAAGAACAGAAGTGGCGGGTTGCGCGCAGATCTGGTACAAAAGCTCGCCGATTTAAAGCCGGGCTTTATTCGTTTTCCCGGTGGTTGTATTGTGGAGGGAAGAGATTTGGCTAATCGTTATCAATGGAAAAAGACAGTTGGAAATATTGAAGACAGGCAACTCATCATCAACAGATGGAATACAGAATTTTCTTATCGTTCAACGCCCGATTATTTTCAATCTTTCGGGTTAGGATTCTTCGAATATTTTCAATTAGCAGAAGATATAGGTGCAGAGCCTTTACCTATCATTAATTGCGGAATGGCTTGTCAGTTTAATTCAGCCGAAGTGGTTGCAACTAACGAATTAGATGGTTACATACAAGATGCACTGGATTTAATTGAGTTTGCCAACGGATCAACAGAAACCAAGTGGGGCAAGCTTCGTGCAACAATGGGGCATCCGCAACCATTCAATTTAAAAATGTTAGGTGTGGGCAATGAAAATTGGGGACCTCAATATATCGAGCGGCTTACTTTATTTACAAAAGCCATTAAAGCAAAATATCCTGCAATTAAATTAGTGAACAGTTCGGGAACAGATCCAATTGGAGAAAGGTTCGATTATTTGAATGGAGAACTGAGAAAAATAAATGCTGATTTAATTGACGAACATTATTACAGGCCACCTGAGTGGTTTCTTGCTAATGCAAAGCGGTACGATAATTATCCACGTAACGGTTCGAAAGTTTTTGCCGGTGAATATGCGGCGCATTCCAACTTAACCAATGATGCGGATAAGAAAAATAATTGGCAAAGTGCCTTGGCCGAAGCCGCTTTTATGACGGGGCTGGAACGTAATGCCGATGTGGTTTCTATGGCTTCTTATGCGCCATTGTTTGCGCATATCGATGCCTGGCAATGGGCACCGGATTTAATCTGGTTTAATAATTTACAATCTTATGCTTCACCCAATTATTATGTGCAGCAGATGTACTCGCTTAATAAAGGAACTACAGAAGTTTCTGTTACAAATAATGGGGATGTTGTTGCAGGGCAGGATAGTTTATATGCAGCGGCATCGATTGATTCTTCAACAAATGAATTAATTATAAAAATAGTAAATACATCTGTAAAGCAACAGATCATTTCACTTTCTCTTGAAGGTGTGAAAAAGATTACGGGCAGAGCAAAAATTATTGAATTGAAAAGCGATAATTTGAATAGTGTTAATTCATTTAGTCAACCTGAAAAGATTGCACCAAAAGAGTCGGAAATATTTATACACGAGCCCAAATTTAATCTTCCAATAAATGCATATTCTTTTATTGTTTTAAAGATAAAAATGTAAAGAGCTGAAAATAATAGTATGACGGGTATTCAGATCCTGTTATAATAAACATCTTCAAAGGATTTTCGCGATGAATCCTGTTGTTAATTTATGGTGCGTTTGGGTTGAAAAATTAAGCAAATTATTGAGATTGGGTTCATTTCATAAACATCTCTGCTTATTTTATGCTGTTTCTTATCTCTGGCTCATGTAATTTTAAATACCTTTCACTTTTTTTCTAACGAATGATTATCCATACTCCACTAAATACATTACAATGAAAAAAAAATTTTTTCTGGTCATAGCTATTTTGTGTAACACTATTTTTATAAACGCTCAGTCGGAAAATAAAAATATCGACCTTACAAAATATGTAAATCCTTTTATTGGCACAGCCGACCATGGACATGTTTTTCTCGGAGCCAGTGTGCCATTTGGCTTTGTGCAATTAGGTCCGGCCAATTTAATTTCGGGTGATGGATGGGATTGGTGCAGCGGCTATAACTACATAAGCAATACCATAGTTGGATTTACACACACGCATCTAAGCGGCACAGGTATCGGCGATTTGAATGATATTTTACTTATGCCTACCACCGGAAAACTTTTTTTAACCGAAGGCACAAACGATAATCTAAACAATGGTTATGTTTCAACATTTTCACATAATAACGAAATCTGCAAACCGGGATATTACAGCGTGAAGCTTGATAAATACAATATTAAAGCCGAGTTAACTGCTACCGAACGTGTGGGATTACATCGATACACTTTTCCAAAAGATGAAAACGCTAATGTTTTAATTAATTTGAATTTTGGAGTAGGTTGGGATAAAACAGTAATTGCCGGCGCAAAAGTTATCGATGCTTATACTATTGAAGGTTACAGAAATTCGAAAGGTTGGGCTAACGATCAACGCATTTATTTTACCGCAACATTTTCACAACCCATTTTAAAAACAAGTTTCTACGAACATCAGCAATTGGTTTCTGATAAAAATGCAGAAGGAAAAGATGTATTGATTGTTTTGAATTTTGATATGAAGAAAGATAAACCGCTCCAGGTTAAAGTTGCCTTATCACCTGCAAGTACCGCCAATGCTGCATTAAACATGAAAACAGAATTGTCAGGATGGGATTTTGACGATATGGTAAAACAGGCAAATAATAAATGGAATAAAGAATTAAACAAAATAAAAATTGAGGCAGGTAACGATGTAAAAACAACTTTTTACACCGCCATGTTTCATACTTTAATTGCCCCTGAAATTTATAACGATGTTAATGGCGATTATTTAGGTACCGATAAAAAAATATACAAACATGCTCCCTTTACCAATTACACGGTTTTTTCGTTGTGGGATACATACCGTGCATTGCATCCGTTTTATACTATTGTTGAACCGGAACGTATTAATGATCTGGTGCAAACCATGCTTGCCATTTATCAACAACAAGGCAGGTTACCGGTTTGGCATTTAATGGCAAACGAAACAGATTGCATGAATGGCAATCATTCAATCTCGGTTATTGTTGATGCCTATTTAAAAGGGTTCAGAAATTATGATGTGAACCTTGCTTACGAAGCAGTTAAAAATACATCCATGCAAACAAGAGCTGGAATGAACTATGTGCAGAAGTTACAATACATTCCCGCCGATTCATTAAACGAAACCGTTGCTAATGCTTTAGAATATGCTATAGACGATTGGGCTGTTGCCCAATTTGCAAAGGCGTTGAATAAAACAAATGATTACAATTATTTTTTCAAGCGTTCGCAATTGTATAAAAAATATTTCGACAGCACCACTCAATTTATGCGTGGCCGTTTAGCAAACGGAAACTGGACAGAACCTTTTGAACCGCTATCTGCACAAAATGCAAAAAAACACGATTATACCGAAGGCAATGCCTGGCAATATATTTGGCTTGTTCCGCAAGACCCTTATGGGTTAATTAAATTAATGGGCGGAGAGGATAATTTCACGAAAAAATTAGATTCATTCTTTGCACTTCCCTATAAACATTTCGAAGGTGCGCCGCCTGATGTGAGCGGATTAATTGGTCAGTATGCACAAGGAAACGAACCCAACCATCACATTGCCTATTTATATTCATTTGTTGGTAAACCTTATAAAACGGCGCAAATTATCCGTTCGATCTGCGATACATTTTATACATCAAAAACAAATGGACTTTGCGGTAATGATGATGTAGGACAAATGAGTGCTTGGTATAATTTTTCTGCATTGGGCTTTTATCCGCTTAATCCGGCTAATGGTGTGTATGTATTAGGGAGCCCGGTTGTAAGCCAAGCCCGTATTACATCTCAGAAAGGAAAAATTTTTACCATCTCTGCAATAAATAACAGCAATAAAAATATTTATATTCAAAAAGCAGAATGGAATGGGAAACCTTATACCAAACTATTTATTACACATAAAATGATTACTGGTGGCGGGGAACTGAAATTGTATATGGGCAACAAACCATCCGAAACATGGGGCTTGCAGAAACAAGACCGACCTCAGTAAAGTGTAATAAAATATTTTATATGCTAAATCCCATCTGGCAATTAAAAACAATAAAAACATACAGATGAAATATTTCTTCAAACAATTATTGTTGGTGCTGCTTTTATTTTGCTTCAACAATGTGTTCCCGCAATTGAATGTTCATCCGCAATCTACTCAATACGAATGGCCATCCGATCCGTTGGTAAAAGAAAAATTAGAACAATGGCGCGATCAAAAGTTTGGAATTATTATTCATTGGGGGTTATATGCTGTTCCGGGTATTATTGAATCGTGGTCTATCTGTTCGGAAGACTGGATAACCCGCGACAGTACCACTTCTTACAGCGATTATAAAAAATGGTATTGGGGACTGAAGGATTCTTTAAACCCTGTAAACTTCAATCCCGATCATTGGGCAAGTGTGGCTAAAGCTGCCGGTATGCGTTACCTTGTTTTTACCACCAAACATCATGATGGTTTTTGTATGTATGATACGAAGCAAACTGATTTTAAAATTACTAACGGTCCTTTTGCAAACAATCCAAAATCCAACGTAGCCAAATATGTTTTTGATGCTTTCAGGAAAGAAGGTTTTATGATTGGCGCTTACTTTTCAAAACCCGATTGGCACTCCGAAAACTACTGGTGGCCTATGTATGCAACTCCCGACAGGAACAATAACTACGATATTAAAAAGTTTCCATGGCGATGGGAAAAATTTAAACAATATACTTATAACCAGATAAGTGAATTGATGAACGATTATGGAAAGATGGATATTCTTTGGTTAGATGGCGGCTGGGTACGCCCTTTGGAATCGGTAAATGCAGAAGTACGTTCGTGGGGTGCACCCATACCGTCGTGGAGCCAGAATATAAACATTCCTAAGATTGCAACGATGGCAAGAAAAGCGCAGCCGGGTTTATTGATTGTTGACAGAACGGTGCATGGTGCTTACGAAAATTATCAAACACCCGAGCAGCATATTCCCGAAAAAAAATTAGATGTCCCCTGGGAAAGCTGCCTCACACTTGGCGATGCATGGGGTTATGTGCCCAACGATAATTATAAACCTGCATCCGAAATCATTCATAGGTTAATTGAAGTGGTTGCAAAAGGCGGAAGTTTATTATTAGGCGTAGGACCTAAAGTCGACGGCACTTTACCTCTTCATGCCGAGAAAAAATTACTCGAAATAGGAGAGTGGTTGAAACTAAATGGCGAAGCAATTTACAGTACGAGATCATGTGAAGTTTATAAAGACGGCAATGTTTATTTTACGCAATCAAAAGATGGCAAAACGTTGTATGCCCTGGCATGTTTAAACGAAAAAGAAGCAATGCCTGCAACAATAGAATGGCACGATAATATCCCGACAAAAGGAACGAAAATAAAACTGCTTCAAACCGGGGAATTTGTAAAATGGAGTGTTGAGAAAGAAAAAGTGAAACTTATTATCCCTTCATCTCTCATAAAGAAAAATATAAAACTGCCGGCATTGGCATTTGCTTTTTTGAAACGCTGATCTGGCATTGTTTTTAGTGACGGTGATTTTGAATAGGAGGTAATAATTCAGTCAGTTCAATTTCTTCTGAAAAAAATAAGTGTAATTAATACATTTATAACAAAAACCTTGCTATATTAGCTTCGCAATTAAACGATTATTGTCATATTATGTCTAATACAGCTTATGTTATCGGAGTAGATTATGGAACAGATTCTGTACGCTCCATTCTTGTAGATGCCTTTAGTGGTAACGAAATAGCTACTTCTGTTTTTTATTATCCACGTTGGAAAGAAGGTAAATTTTGTAATCCGTCTGTCAACCAGTTTCGCCAGCATCCTTTAGATTATGTGGAAGGATTAGAGTCAACAATAAAAGAATGTTTGCAAAAAGCAGGAACTGATATTGCAGCAAATATTAAAGGTATATCTGTTGATACAACAGGTTCAACACCTATTGCCGTAGATGCACATGGAACGCCACTTTGCATGTTGCCGCAATTTGAAAACAATCCAAACGCCATGTTTGTTTTATGGAAAGATCATACTTCTGTAAAAGAAGCCGCTGAAATAAATGCCCATGCAGAAAAGTTTGATACAAATTATTTGCAATTTGTTGGCGGCATTTATTCGAGCGAATGGTATTGGGCAAAATTGTTGCATGTTTTAAGGGAAGATGAAGCTGTAAGAAATAATATTCACTCTTGGGTTGAACATTGCGATTGGATTCCTTTTTTATTAACCGGAGGAAACGATGTGAGACAAATTAAACGAGGTGTTTGCAGTGCAGGTCACAAAGCTTTGTGGGCAGCGGATTTTGGCGGATTACCCCCTGATGAATTCTTTGCAACATTAGATCCGTTGTTAAAAGGATTTACAAAAAAATTATTCGAAGAAACATATCCTGCTGATGAATCTGTTGGCACCATTTCAAAAGAATGGGCTACAAAATTAGGATTGCCCGAAACTGTAAGAATCGGCATTGGTGCATTCGATTGTCACATGGGTGCAGTGGGCGGGCAAATAGAACCATATTATTTAAGTAAAGTAATCGGCACTTCTACCTGCGATATTTTAGTTGCACCGTTGGATGAAGTAAAAGACAAATTAATTAAAGGTATTTGTGGTCAGGTGCCGGGTTCTGTTATCCCGGGAATGTTAGGATTAGAAGCTGGTCAGTCTGCTTTTGGTGATGCGTATGCATGGTTTAAAAATATTTTAGCATGGCCTTTACAATTTTTAGATGATATTGAGTTGGCTGAAAAAATAGAGAAAAAAATTCTTCCGCAATTAGATAAAAAAGCGGCCGAACTTTCTTTTGAGGAGTATAATGAAATAGCGATTGATTGGTTAAACGGAAGAAGAACGCCTGATGCCAATCAATTATTAAAAGGAGCTTTTGCCGGATTAAATTTAGGAACCGATGCCGTAAAAATGTACCGAGCATTGGTTGAAGCAACTTGCTTTGGTGCAAAAAATATTGTTGATCGTTTTATAGAAGAAGGCATTCCTGTTAAAGGATTAATTGGTTTGGGAGGTGTCGCAAAAAAATCTCCCTTCATCATGCAAATGATGGCCGATGTTTGTAATATGCCTATCAAAATTCATAAAAGCGAACAAACCTGTGCTTTGGGTGCAGCCATGTTTGCTGCAACTGCTGCGGGTATTTATGAAAAAGTAGAAGATGCTATGAGTGTGATGGGACAAGGTTTTGATGCTATTTATTATCCAAATCCCAAACGTGTTGCTGTTTATGAAAAGCGGTATCAGAAATATTTGCAGTTTGGAAATTTTATCGAAGCCGAAACTAAACTGAACTAAAAATATCCGGCATCTTAATTTATGTAACAATAAATTTTTATGGTATGTCTCAATCAAAATACGAACACATAAAACAGGAAGCATACGAAGCCAATATGCAGTTGCCAAAATTAGGTTTGGTGTTATTTACTTTTGGTAATGTTAGCGCTGCTGATAAAGACCTTGCTGTGTTTGCCATTAAACCAAGTGGTGTTGCTTACGAAGATTTAACTCCTGCAAAAATGGTGATCGTAGATTTTGATGGCAATACAGTTGAAGGAACACTTCGTCCTTCTTCCGATACAAAAACACATGCAGTGTTATATAAAAATTGGGATGGTGTTGGCGGCATTGTGCATACACATTCAACTTATGCAACAGCATGGGCGCAAAGCCAGTTGGATATTCCGATTTATGGTACCACACATGCCGATTATACAACCCATAATATTCCCTGTGCGCCACCAATGAACGATGAAATGATCAAAGGAAATTACGAACACGAAACGGGTTTTCAAATTATAAATTGTTTTAACGAAAGAAAATTAGATTATAAAGATGTAGAAATGGTTTTGGTGGGTAACCATGCGCCGTTTACCTGGGGTAAGAATGCCGGCAAAGCCGTGCATAACAGCGCTGTGCTTGAGTTTGTGGCAAAGATGGCTTTGTTAACGCAGCAAATAAATCCCAATGCGCCACAGTTAAAAGAGGCATTAAAACAAAAACATTTCGAACGTAAACATGGTGCAAACAGTTATTACGGACAATAATTTTTTTATGAAACCGGCAATAGAATAAAATGAAACTTTTGTTGCGTCGCACACTTGTACAAAAGAATAACTATCAGCTATTGGCAGTTAGCTTATAGTTTCATCAGTACAAGTGTGCGACGCAACAGTTGCTCAATTGAAAAACAAAAGCCGGTAACAAAAAAATAAATAAAATTGTATGAAAAAAATTGCTTTTATTCTGATGGTTTTTGCCGGCTTAACAACAAACGCCCAGCAAAAAGATTATTTAATCAAGGCAGTTGATTTTACTAAAGTTAAATTGACTGATCATTTTTGGTTACCCAGAATCGAAATCAACAGAACCATTACCATTCCTGCATCTTTTGCACGTTGCGAAAGTACAGGCAGGGTAAAAAATTTTGTGATGGCCGCAGCGAGAAAAGGAAAATTCTGTACACATTACCCGTTTGATGATACCGATATTTATAAAACAATTGAAGGTGCATCTTTTTCGTTAGCAACCCATCCCGATGCTGAGTTGCAGGCATATCTCGATTCATTGATAAATATTATTGCAAAAGCGCAGGAGGCAGATGGTTATTTATATACTGCACGAACCATCGATCCAAATAATGTTGGTTCTTGGGTTGGTAAAGTGCGTTGGGAAAAAGAAAGGGAATTAAGTCACGAACTATATAATGCGGGTCATTTATACGAAGCAGCGGCCGCACATTATCTCGCTACTAAAAAAACTAATTTATTAAACATTGCATTAAAGAATGCCGATTTGGTTTGCAGTGTATTTGGTCCGGGAAAAAAATCTGTTGCACCGGGTCATGAAATTGTAGAGATGGGTTTGGTAAAATTATACCGCATCACAGGTAAAAAAGAATATTTAAATACTGCAAAATTTTTTATTGAAGCAAGGGGCCATTACAAAGGTTATAATACAAAGAGCGACGACAGTTGGCTAAACGGTTCGTACTGGCAGGACGATAAACCAGTTGTTTTACAGGATGAAGCCGAAGGCCATGCGGTGCGTGCCGGTTATTTATATTCGGCAGTTGCAGATGTAGCGGCACTTACAGGCGATGATTCGTTATTACATGCCATCGATAAAATTTGGGAAAATGTTGTAACTAAAAAAATGTATGTGCAGGGAAGTGTTGGTGCCAAAGGTGATGGCGAACGTTTTGGAAAAAATTACGAATTGCCAAACGCCACAGCATACAACGAAACATGTGCAGCTATTGCAAATGTTTTTTGGAATGAAAGAATGTTTTTATTGCATGGCGACAGCAAATACATTGATGTTTTAGAAAAAACTTTATACAATGGATTGATATCGGGTATTGGATTAGATGGTAAATCTTTTTTTTATACCAATGCCATGCAGGTAACAAATAATTTCAATAATAATGAGGTTGAAGTTTCGCGTTCAGGTTGGTTTGATTGTTCCTGCTGTCCCACAAATCTCGTACGGTTAATTCCTTCCGTTCCGGGTTATGTGTATGCGCAACAGGATAATAATGTGTATGCCAATCTTTTTATAAACGGAACATCGGAATTAGTTGTTGAAAAAAATAGTGTAGAAATTATTCAGCAAAATAATTATCCGTGGAATGGTGATTTGAGTTTTACGATCAATCCATCAAAAGCAACAGAATTTAATTTTAAAGTCCGTATTCCCGGATGGGCGCAAAACACAGCAATACCATCAGATCTGTATCAATTCAAAAATAATTCGGACAAAAAAATTATTATAAAAATCAATGGGCAACAAACAGAGTATAACATCGAAAAAGGATATGCCGTATTAAACCGTAAATGGAAAAAAGGCGATGTTGTTGAAGTGAATTTGCCTATGGAAGTAAGGCGGGTTATTGCCAATAAGATCGTTTCGGAAGACAATGGAAAAGTTGCCCTGCAAATGGGACCAATAATTTATTGTGCTGAATGGGTTGATAATGATAAAAGAACAAGCAATATCATCATGCCTTCCAATGCAGATTTTACAACAGAATATAAACCCGGTCTGTTGAATGGCATTAATGTTTTAAAAACAAATGTTACAAAAGTTGAAGTAGATACTGTTAATAATAAAATAGAAACTGTAGTTAAGCCTTTCGTTGCAATTCCGTACTACGCCTGGGCAAACAGGGGTAAAGGCGAAATGGCAATATGGTTGGACGAAAAAATTAAAGATGTTGAATTAATAACCGGTAACTAAATTGTAAGCTGTATGAAAAATTGGTTTTGCCTGTTGTGTTGTATAATATTTGTTTCTGCAAATGCGCAGAATACAAATGCCGTTAAACCTCCGATGGGCTGGAACAGCTATAATTGTTACGGCTCGGCAGTGCACGAAAATGAAGTAAAAGAAAACGCCGATTATATTGCCAAACATTTAAAACAATTTGGATGGGAATATGTTGTTGTAGATTTTTTATGGTCTTATGATAATCCTCCCGGAAGCAATATTGGCAACCCTTTTCAACAACGTTTATATGATGGTTCCTATGTGCCTTGGTTAGCGATGGATCATTACGGAAGATTATTGCCCAACACAAATAAATTTCCTTCGGCGTTTAACAGCAATGGCTTTCTTGCATTAAGTAATTATGTTCATTCGCTGGGATTAAAATTTGGTATTCATGTCATGCGCGGTATTCCGCGACAAGCCGTTTGGGCAAAGTCACCGGTACTTGGAGCCGATGGAATTACAGCCGATGAAATTGCTGATACATCTTCAAAATGCGAATGGATGAATCACATGTATGGATTGAACATGAATAAAAAAGGTGCACAGGAATACCTTAATTCGATCCTTCAATTATATGCTTCTTGGAAAGTTGATTTTATTAAAGTAGATGATATTGCGCGTCCATATCGTGATGCAGAGATAGAAGGTTATCAAAAAGCAATACAAAATTGCGGAAGACCAATTGTATTAAGTATTTCGCCGGGCGAAACACCCATTGCAAAATCCGATCATGTAAAAAAGTTCACAAACATGTGGCGCATGGCGGATGACTTTTGGGATAACTGGAAAGAAGTATTAAAAATGTTTGAGTATGCAAAACTGTGGGAAGGAATAGGTGATGATGGTCATTGGCCCGATTGTGATATGATCCAGATTGGGAAGTTATCTAAACGCGGTCCGGTAGGTGAGGAAAGATACAGCCGTTTCAACGAAAATGAATTGTACACACATTTCAGTTTTTGGTGCATCTACCGTTCTCCGTTAATGCTTGGTGGTAATCTGCCCGAGAACAGAGCGATAGAAAATAAAATATTCACCAATGATGAAGTAATTGCGGTCAATCAAAATGGAAGACATCCAAAACAATTTTATAAAGATGATAAAAGCATGATCTGGATATCGCAGGTTGCAGATACTAAAGATATTTATGCTGGCATGTTTAATATATCGGATACAGTGCAGAATGTTAGATTAGATATTGCTTCGCTTGGATACAAAGGAGAAGTAATGCTTAGAGACTTGTGGAAGAAAGAAGATATTGGAAAATATAAAAAATATTTCAGTCAAAATATTCCGCCTCATGGTTGTTTGTTGTTGCGTGTAAATGCAAAGAATTAATGATGCGGGATTTTGATAAATAACGATTGTAAAAACATAAAACATTCCGGTATAGAAAAACAAAAATTTTATATCGGTAAAAATCAAATTAAAACTTGCAGTATGAAAACGGTTTCCCTAATTTCTTTTTGTGCATTGCTGTTTTTGGTTTCGTGCAATACACATCAATCAGCAAATCCTAAACCCGGAATCGAAATAAAAACTTTCGGGCAATTGAATGATAAACCCATCATTCAATACACCATCACTAATGCTTCGGGCATGAAAGTGAGCATTATTAATTATGGCGGGACGCTCACTGAAATTATTACGAAAGATAAAAATGATAAAGACGGTAATGTTATTCTTAGATACGACTCGTTAGACGGTTATCTTCAAAAAACAAATCCATTCTTTGGTGCTTTAATCGGAAGATATGCCAACAGGATAGGCAATGCAACATTTACTTTAAATAATACCGTGTATCATTTAGCAGCAAACGATCATGGCAATACATTACATGGCGGATTAAAAGGATTTGATAAAGTTATATGGGATGCCGAACCTTTACAAGGCGACAGCAGTATTAAATTAACTTATGTAAGTAAAGATGGAGAAGAAGGTTTCCCAGGCACACTAACTGCTGTTGTGGTTTATACTTTAAGATCTGATAATGCTTTGCAGATCGAATACAATGCAACAACCGATAAACCCACTCCGGTTAATTTAACCAATCATGCTTATTTTAATTTATCTGCAGGAACCGATTCAACGATCCTTCAACATCAATTGCAATTGAATGCTGCAAGATATACGCCTGTTGATGATAAATTAATTCCAATCGGAAAAATCGATTCTGTTAAAAATACTGCCATGGATTTTTCAGTTCCAAAAGAAATAGGAAGAGATATTGATTCGGTAAATGGCGGTTACGATCATAACTGGATATTGAATAAAACCGGTAACGAGCTTTCTCTTGCTGCAACAGTATATCATCCGGCCAGCGGAAGATTCTTAGAAATGTTTACAACAGAGCCCGCAGTTCAATTTTATTCAGGTAATTTTTTAGACGGGACATTAACTGCCGATAAAGGAGCAAGAAAATATGTTAAGCACGGCGCATTATGTTTGGAAGCACAGCATTATCCTGATAGTCCTAACCAACCTGCATTTCCAAATACTATTTTAAAGCCGGGAGAAACATATAAGCAAACAACAGTTTATAAATTTTCAATTAAATAATATTCATTCACAACAATTAATATTTTATGTTAGACCTGAAAAAATTAGAAGTATGGTTTGTTACAGGAAGCCAGGATTTATATGGTGAAGAAACTTTAAAAAAAGTTGCAGAACATTCAAAAGTAATTGCTGCATCGTTAAACGATTCTCCTCAAATACCTGTTCGTGTTATATTTAAACCAACAGTAAAATCACCCGAAGAAATTTTTGCTGTATGTCAGGAGGCCAATGCCGCAAAGGATTGTATCGGCATCATTGCATGGATGCATACTTTTTCTCCTGCCAAAATGTGGATCGGTGGATTAAAAATATTACAAAAACCTTTATTGCATTTTCATACACAATTCAATCGCGATATTCCTTGGGAAAGTATCGATATGGATTTTATGAACTTGAATCAAAGTGCACATGGCGATCGGGAATTTGGTTTCATCATGAGTCGTATGCGGTTGAACAGAAAAGTTGTTGTGGGTCATTGGCAAGACACAGAGTCTTTAGAAAAAATAAATGCATGGACAAGAGCCGCAGCAGGATTGAATGATTGGAAAGGTGCACGATATGCACGCTTTGGCGATAACATGCGTTACGTTGCTGTTACCGAAGGTGATAAAGTGGAAGCGGAAATTAAATTCGGTTATGCTGTTAATACTTACGGAGTTGGCGATCTGGTAAAAGTAATTAATGAAACTACCGATAAACAAATTGATGAATTGGTACAGGAGTATGCCGATACTTATTCTTTAATGCCATCATTAAATAAAGGCGGTGCACAACATCAATCATTACGAGAAGCAGCAAAGATTGAAATAGGAATTGAAACATTTTTAAGTGCCGGAAATTTTAAAGGCTTTACAGATACATTCGAAGATTTGCATGGCATGGTTCAGCTACCCGGTATTGCCGCACAACGCTTAATGAAAAAAGGTTATGGGTTTGCAGGTGAAGGCGATTGGAAAACTGCAGCATTAGTTCGTGCCATGAAAGTAATGGGCAGTGGATTAAAAGGTGGTAATTCTTTTATGGAAGATTATACATATCATTTTAATCCCGATAACAGAATGGTATTGGGTGCGCACATGCTTGAAATATGTGAATCGATTGCAGACGGTAAACCATCATGCGAGATACATCCGTTGGGGATTGGTGGCAAAGCCGATCCTGTAAGATTGGTATTTAATACCGAACCCGGTCTTGCATTAAATGCATCTGTAGTTGATATGGGCAACAGATTCCGTTTATTGGTAAATGAAGTTGTTGCAGTTACTCCGTTACAATCATTACCCAAACTTCCTGTTGCACGAGTGTTATGGAAACCATATCCAAACATGCATACAGGTTGCGCTGCGTGGATATTGGCCGGTGGTGCACATCATACATGCTACAGTCAGAATTTAACATCCGAACATTTGCAGGACTTTGCCGAAATGTTAGGAATTGAATTTGTTTTAATTGGCAAAGACACAAATCTTTATCAATTAAAAAATGAATTACGATGGAACGAGATTGCTTATAAATAATAACAAAGCCATTATTTGTAGCCGATCAATTACGAAATAAATTTCTGCATAGTTGATGTTGCTCGGGGCAAGCAACATCTGCAAAAATTTTATAAAAAAAATTAAAAGCTTTCTAAACAATTTAATAAAAAACTTATGGATTGGCATTCACACGAGTTTATTTGGCTCGACTGGGTGATTATCGCAGTTGGAATTTTAGCTGTAGCATGGGCTGTTTGGCATTCGGTACAAAAACACAAACGTTCGATACAGGGTGCCGATAGTGAGGACTACCTGTTTGGTAAAGGCGAACCGTGGTATATCATTGGTGCGGCTATTTTTGCAGCAAACATTGGTTCGGAACACCTTGTAGGGCTTGCCGGTACCGGCGCAAAATCCGGTGTAGGCATGGCGCACTGGGAGATGCAAGGCTGGATGATACTTATTCTGGGTTGGCTCTTTGTACCATTCTATCAACTTATGAATATTAAGTTGGGAAAAATCATCACAATGCCCGACTTTCTCAAAAATCGATACACACCTCGTACCGGTTCGTGGCTGTCAATCATTACTCTTATAGCATACGTGCTTACTAAAGTAAGTGTAACAGCATTTACCGGTGGTATTTTTATGGAAAGTCTGCTTGGCTTGCCTTTCTGGTATGGAGCAATTGGCTTGATTGTCTTAACGGGCATATTTACAATTTTTGGCGGGATGAAGGGTGTAATGACTTTGTCGGCCATTCAAACGCCTATACTTATCATTGGTTCATTCCTTGTGCTTTTCTTGGGATTGTCAGCACTCGGAGACGGCAGCATCGCTCACGGTTGGACTGCTATGATCGACTATTCTAAAACGTTGAGCAAAGGAGCAGATGGTGTTGCATATGGTACAAACCACATGTTTCACTTTGAGACCGGAGATCCGTTGTATGACGACTATCCCGGTTTTTGGGTATTTATCGGGGCTACAATTATCGGCTTTTGGTATTGGGCAACTGATCAACACATTGTTCAACGTGTGCTCGGACAAACAAAAAACGAGCATAGTGACGTTGTAATGAAACGTGCACGGAGAGGTACTATCGCTGCCGGTTATTTTAAAATATTACCTGTATTCATGTTTCTGATACCCGGTATGATTGCAGCTGCATTGGCGGCACGTCCCAACAGCGGTTTTACCTTATCAAACCCAGATACAGCTTTTGGTTCAATGGTTAAGTTTGTATTGCCCGCTGGTGTAAAAGGTATTGTTACCATCGGCTTTATATCCGCATTGGTTGCTTCTTTGGCAGCATTCTTCAATTCCTGTGCTACGCTGTTTACCGAAGACTTTTATAAGCCAATGTTCAGAGGTAAAAGCGAAGCCAGATACGTGTTAGTGGGCCGTATTGCAACAATTGTAGTTGTTGTACTTGGTATTGGATGGATACCTGTTATGATGAGCCTTGGCAGCCTTTACTCTTATTTGCAAGGTATTCAATCGCTGCTCGCTCCTGCAATGGTAGCCGTATTTGTGCTTGGTATTTTTTCTAAAAGAATTACACCCAAAGCAGGCGAAGCCGGTTTAATAGTTGGCTTTGCTATCGGTATGCTACGCTTACTGACCAATATCTTCACAAATACAGGTAAAGAGATAATGACAGGCTCTTTCTGGGAATCCACCAATTGGTTTTGGCATACCAACTGGCTTATCTTTGAAATATGGTTGCTTGTCTTCATCATGTTGTTTATGGTTGTAGTATCATTCTTTACTAAAAAGCCAACTATTAAACAGATAGAATTTATCACTTTTACAAGCGACTACAAGACACTTATTAAAAAGAGTTGGGACATTTGGGATATAATTGCTTCTTTGGGTGTAGTTGCCATTTGTGTAGCGTTTTATATTTACTTCTGGTAACGTATTTTTGTTGAATTGTAAATTGATTAATTAGCTAGAATGACAAGGATATTTCAGTATAAACGGCACGACAGTCTTATGGTAGCTGTAGATTGTATTATTTTCGGATTTGATGGAAAAGAAATAAAAGCATTATTGGTGAAACGAGGATTTGAGCCTGAAATGGGAAAGTGGAGTTTAATGGGAGGGTTTGTTAAAGGCGATGAAAGTGTTGATGCTGCTGCTAACAGGATATTAGATCAGTTAACAGGATTGACTTCTGTTTATATGGAGCAATTGTATTGCTTTGGAGATGTAAACAGGGACCCCGGCGGCAGGGTTGTTTCTGTCGCATATTTTGCATTAATTAAAATTGATGATTACAGCGAAGAACTGATGAAACAACACAATGCAAAATGGTTTTCGTTAAATAGAATCCCTTCATTGGTCTTTGATCATAAACAAATGATTAAAATTGCGAAGTCGAGGTTGCGACAAAAAGTTTCACGTCAGCCGATAGGATTTGCTTTATTGCCCGATAAGTTTACACTTCAGCAATTGCAGGCATTGTATGAAGCTATTTATGAAACCGTTTTTGATAAAAGAAATTTTACTAAAAAAATTCTCTCCCTTGGTGTATTAGAAAAATTAAAAGAGAAAGATAAAGAAACATCTAAAAAAGGATCTTTCTATTATGTTTTCATCCGCGAAAAATATAGCTCTTTTGCAAAAGAAAATTTCAAATTTATTTAATCAAGTAAATAGCAGTTCAGTTAGTTTTTTAATTTTTAGATAAATAAATCTTTCAAACTTAATTTGATTGGATGTTGCATCCAATCAAATTTTTTTTCAGGCCAGCACAATTCTTTCCACAGAAAATCAAACCCGCTGAAATTTCATTCGTAATTCTTTCAATTAGTATATTTACGAAAATGGTTTCGTAAATAAAGTTGCCATTTTTGGCATTTGGTAACAACATTTTTCTCACTTTAACAGTGTAATTGGTTTTAAAAGTTTCCTGAATTTTTATTGCGAGATTAAATTTTTGATTTCAGATACTTTTAATCAGAAAATTCTGAAAAAAATATCTGATATAAATGACTGTCAGGAAATTTTAAATGAACTGTTACTTAAAATTTTACCCAATCAATTCTCTTAAAAAACACTAACGAATGAATGTCGAAAATAACAGCCTGAATCGTATGAAGCAAACCATGCGTTGGTATGGACCAAACGATCCTGTGCAACTGAGCGATATTTTACAGGCAGGTTGTTCGGGTATTGTAACTGCATTGCATCATATTCCCAACGGAGAATTATGGACGATAGAAGAAGTTGCAAAAAGAAAAAAAATAATTAATGATGCAGGGCTTGCATGGGAAGTAGTAGAAAGTGTTCCGGTACATGAAGCCATAAAAACACAAACAGGCAATTATCTTCAATGGATAGAAAATTATAAAAAAACATTGTTGAACCTGGCTGCATGTAATGTAAAAATTATTACATACAATTTTATGCCTGTTCTGGATTGGACAAGAACAGATTTATCATTTACAGTTGCTGATGGTTCTAAAGCTTTGCGTTTCGAAAAAGCAGCTTTTATTGCTTTTGATGTTTTTATGTTGCAACGCAAAGGAGCGGAACTTGAATATTCTCAAGAAGAATTAAAAAGAGCAAAAGAACGTTTTGATGCAATGAGTGATGCCGAAAAAAATCAACTGCAAAAAAATATCATTGCAGGGTTGCCCGGCAGCGAAGAGAGCTTTACATTAAATCAATTTCAACATGCACTTGATGCATACAAAAATATTGATGCTGATAAACTTCGTTCTCATCTAATTTATTTTTTAAAAGAGATTTGTCCTGTTGCAGATTCAGTTGGAATTAAATTAGTGATTCACCCCGATGATCCCCCCTATCCAATTTTAGGATTACCCAGAATAGTTAGTACCGCCGATGATATTAATAAATTGTTTGAAGCCGTTCCGAATGTTTCAAACGGACTTTGCTTTTGTACAGGTTCGTTTGGAGTTAGGCCCGATAATGATTTGCCGGCAATGGTAAAACAGTTTGGCGACAGGATTAACTTCCTGCATTTGCGAAGCACCAAAAGAAATGAGTACGGCGATTTTTATGAAGATAATCATCTGGAAGGCGATGTTAACATGTATGAAGTAATGAAAGAAGTGATCGCTGTGATGCAAAAAAGAAAAGTAAACATTCCGATGAGACCCGATCATGGTCATCAGATGCTCGACGATTTGAACAAAAAAACAAACCCGGGTTATTCTGCCATCGGAAGGTTACGCGGACTTGCAGAATTACGCGGATTGGAGATGGGAATTTCGAAATCACTTTATTCGGATAATATTAATTAAAATAAATTTTTATCCATTTTAGGTTTAACGAAACCGGTAAATGATGTTGTGCTTTTTAAATAAAATAAACGATGCTTGTTTCTCCTCAAATTTTTTATAAACATTGTTATGGCAAATATGCAATTGCTGCGGTAAATGTTTTTACTATGGAACAGGTACTTGCTTTGTTTGCAGCTGCAAATAAATCTCAGTCGCCTGTAATTGTACAACTCACACCTGTAGCACGCAATTATGCAACACCAATAATGTTGATGGCAATGATTCAATCAGCAGCATCAATATATCCTGATGTTCTGTATGCCATTCATCTCGATCACGGAACCGAACCTCATGCTTTTGATGCAATCGAAAACGGATATACTTCTGTAATGATCGATGCTTCGCATGATTTGTTCGAACAAAACATTGCACGTACAAAACTTGTTGTTGAAAAAGCCCATGCAAAAAATATTGTTGTTGAATCTGAATTAGGTGTGTTAAGCGGTGTTGAAGATGATATGAACGTTGAAGATAAAGATGCACTTTATACCAATCCTAAGCAAGCTAAAGAATTTGTAGAACGTACATGTTGCGATAGTCTTGCCGTTGCTGTTGGTACCAGTCATGGTGCTTACAAATTCAGTGGTGGAAAGGGTTTGCAGTTTCACATCTTGCAAAAAATACAAAACGAATTACCTGGTTTTCCATTGGTATTGCACGGCAGTTCTTTGGTTGATAAAAATGAAATTGCATTAATTAATAGATATGGTGGTGCTTTAAAAGATGATGCATCGGGTGTTACTGATGATGAATTAAAAAAGGCAATTGCTTATGGCATTTGCAAAGTAAATATTGCAACCGATTTAAGGTTATTATGGACAAGAGTGCATCGGGAATTTTTTGCAAACACCCCCGAATTATTCGATCCGATTATTCCCGGGAAAAAATATATGGAAGCGTATCAGGAATTTATTTGTAAACGTTTTGATGTGCTTGGATCAACAGGAAAATCTTTAATTATAAAATCTTCAATTCAATAAAATGTATAGAAGTAAAAAATATCCTTTGGTAAGAGAAGCTGATAAAAACTTTGGTGTTTATCAGCGGATACTTTCAGAAGATGCGGGTTGGAAATATTTAAATATGGAAGCCCGGTTAATGAAAGTTGGCGAAGAATGGAAAGGTGAAACCGGTGATTATGAATACGGAATTATTTTATTAAGCGGCAATTACAAAGTAAAAACCGATAAAGGTAATTGGGAAACCAAAAACGGTCGCAGCTCTGTGTTTGCAGGCATTGCACATTCTTTGTATCTGCCCCGTCACACATCGTTTACATTAACTGCAACAAGCGATGTGTTGGATATTGCTTATACATGGGTTGCTACTGACAAAGATTTTCCTGCAAGATTTAAAACACCCGAAGAAGCTGCCGTTGAAATACGCGGCGGCGATAATGCAACACGGCAAATTAATAGTTTAATTGAACCCGGTTTTGGTTGCGATAAAATTGTTGCAGTTGAAGTGTACACGCCATCGGGCAACTGGAGTTCTTTTCCGGCACATAAACACGATGAAAGAAAATTAGATGCCAATGGTAATGTGCTGGAAGCTTGTTTGGAAGAAATTTATTTTTATAAAATTGATAAGCCCGAAGGTAATGCCATTCAACAGGTATATACTGACGACAGAAGTTTGGATGAAGTGATGAAAGTAAAAACAAACGATGCGGTGCTTGTTCCAAAAGGCTATCATCCGGTTGTTGCAGAACATGGCTTCAATTGTTATTATCTCAACTTTCTTGCAGGAAGTGATCAGTCATTAGCAAATACACCCGATCCCAATCATGTTTGGATTTTTAATTCATGGAAAGGAAAGGATCCACGCATTCCAATTGTAACTGCTGAAATGAATAATCAATCAAAATAAAAATCATTAAAATAGTTTTAAATGGATATTATAACAATGGGCCGCTCTTCTATTGATTTATATTCTCAAAATATCGGAGCTGATTTTATAGACATCAAAGGCTTCAATGCTTTTGTTGGCGGATCGCCTTTAAACATTGCAGTTGGTGCGCAGCGTTTGGGTTTGCAGGCAACTTTGCTGACAGGAGTTGGTAATGATAAAACAGGCGATTTTATTTTAAACTTTCTCAATAAAGAAAAAGTAAATACATCATTCATTCCACGGATCCCTTATGCACGAACAAGTGCTGTGTTATTGGGCATTCAGCCGCCCGATTGTTTTCCGTTAGTGTACTATCGCGATAATTGTGCCGATAGTGAAATAACTATCGATCATGTTAAAGCTGCCAACATAAAAAATTATCGCTTGCTAGAAGTATCGGCAACTGCATTAAATAAAGAGCCATCACGCAGTGCTGTTTTTTATGCGATCGAACAAGCCGCGGAGAATGGCGTAGAAGTATTGCTCGATATAGATTTCAGGGCCGATCAATGGAATGATATTCGTTCATTCGGATTAATGGTGCGATCATTATTACCTAAAGTTGATATTGCTATCGGCACCGAAGAAGAAATACTTGCTGCAACATTGCAGGATGTGTCGCAGGTATCTATTGCACATCAGCAAATATCTGCACCCGAAATAAAAGGCAATCTGGATGATGCAATTAAAATAATAATTGAAACAGGTGTGAAAGTTTTAATTGTAAAGAAAGGATCGCATGGTGTGACTATCTATAAAAAAAATGATGCACCTGTTGATGTTCCCGGATTTCCTGTTGAAGTATTAAACGTGTTGGGTGCAGGCGATGCTTTTGCAAGCGGATTTATTTACGGCCATTTAATCGGACTGGATTTATATAAATCGTGCAGAATGGGAAATGCAAGCGGGGCATGGGTTGTACAAAAACCGGGTTGTGCCAATGATATGCCAACAAAAAAAGAAATCGATGAATTGATCGCATCGAGAGGTGGGTTATAAATTGATGCACATCAATCAAAAAATAAATTTAAGAATATAATTTAAATAAAATGTCTGTAAAAACTAAAAGATTAACTACAGCGCAAGCAACTATCCTTTTTTTACAAAATCAATTTGTAGAAAGAGATGGGAAAGAACAACCATTTTTTAAAGGTTGCTTCGGCATATTTGGTCATGGTAATGTTGCGGGCATCGGACAGGCATTGCAACAATATCCTTCATTCAAATATTATCAATGCAGAAACGAACAGGCAATGGTGCATACTGCTATTGGTTATGCAAAAACCAAAAACAGGTTAGGTGCATTTGTTTGCACTACCTCAATTGGTCCGGGTGCAACTAATATGATCACCGGTGCAGCCACAGCAACTGTTAATCGTATTCCTGTTTTATTATTACCCGGCGATATTTTTTCTACACGCGAAGTTGCGCCTGTGTTGCAGCAGTTAGAAAGTAATTCAACTCAAGATATTTCTGTGAATGATTGTTTTAAACCGGTATCTAAATATTGGGACAGGATCAATCGCCCCGAACAAATTATTGCATCATTACCAGAAGCAATGCGTGTGTTAACTTCTCCGGCCGAAACAGGAGCAGTAACTATTTCTCTTCCTCAAAATGTGCAGGCAGAAGCTTATGATTTTCCTGTAAGTTTTTTTGAAAAAAGAGTATGGCATATTCAACGCAACCGACCCGATAAACAATCGTTATTAAAAGCTGTTGATGCAATTAAAAATGCAAAGAAACCATTGATAGTTGCAGGCGGCGGCGTGATTTACAGCGAAGCAACAAACGAATTAAAAAAGTTGGTGAATGCGACGGGTATCCCTGTTGTTGAAACCTATGCAGGTAAAGGAAGTTTGCGTTATGATGAACCGCAGAACTTAGGTGCAGCAGGCGTTACAGGAACACCGGGTGCAATTGAAATTGCTGCAACTGCCGATGTTGTAATTGGCATTGGTACACGTTACAGCGATTTTACAACCATTTCGGAAGCTGCATTTCAAAATAAAAAAGTTCAGTTCATTAATATTAATGTAACAGAATTTGATGCGTTCAAACATTCTGCCATTCCTGTTGTTGGCGATGCAAAAGAAGTTTTAAAAGAATTGATTTCTTTATTAAAAGAGTATAAGGTTGCAGCTTCTTATTCCAAACAAATTGAAAAATATAATAGGCAATGGGATAAAGAAGTAACAGCCATCTATAATTTAAATCATGGTGTTCCTTTAAGCCAAGGCGAAGTGATTGGCGCTGTTAATTCTTGCAGTGCGGATAATGATATGGTTGTTTGTGCGGCAGGTAGTTTGCCCGGCGATCTGCATAAATTATGGAGAACAAAAAATCCAAAAGGATTTCATTTGGAATATGGCTATTCATGTATGGGATATGAAATAGCCGGTGGCTTGGGTGCGAAGATGGCAGACCCTTCGAGAGAAATTTATGTAATGGTTGGCGATGGAAGTTATTTGATGATGGCACAGGAAATCATCACATCCATTCAGGAAAAAATTAAACTAACCATTGTGCTTTTAAACAATAATGGTTTTGCAAGTATCGGCGGTTTATCAGAATCGTTGGGAACCGATGGCTTCGGAACAAAGTATCTCTATCGCAATGAAAAGACGGGAAATTTAGATGGCGGTTTCTTGCCGGTTGATTTTGCTGCTAATGCTGCAAGCCTTGGTGCCATTGTGTTACAGGCGAAGTCAATTGATGAATTGAATAATGCATTGGAGCAATCAAAGAAAAATAAAACAACAACAGTTATATATGTTGAAACAGATCGTGAACAAAGGGTAGGTGGTTTCGCATGGTGGGATGTGCCCGTTGCAGAAGTATCTGCTAATAAAAAAGTTCAGGCTGCTTATAACAAACTCAAACAAAATAAATCAACTCAAAGAATCTATTAAAAAATAAAAATAATCAAACATGAATGTATTGCAGAATTATATTAACGGCGAATGGGTGAACAGTAAAAGCAGTACAACAATTGATGTTGTAAATCCTGCTACAAAAGAAATTTTAGCAAAAGTTCCTTATGGCGATGATACGCAAAAAGATGTTGAACAAGCTGTATCAGCAGCACAAAAAGCTTATTTGGAATGGAAGAATATTTCTGTTTTAAAAAGAATACAACCGCTGTTTAAATTAAAAACTTTATTAGAAGAAAATCGCGATGAGATCAGCAGGTTGATTACAATGGAATGCGGTAAAACATTGGCAGAATCTGCGGGTGAAATACAACGTGCCATTGAAAATGTTGAAGTGGCTTGCGGTGCGCCCATGTTGATGCAAAGTGAATTTTTAGAAAATGTTGCAACAGGTATTGATGAGTTTATGATTCGTCAACCATTAGGTGTAACAGCATGTATTGCACCATTCAATTTTCCTGCAATGATCAGTTTTTGGTTTTTACCTTATGCCATTGCAACAGGAAACAGTATGATCATCAAACCATCGGAAAAAGTTCCGTTAACAATGATGAAAATATTTGAATTATTGCATCAGCTCGATTTGCCAAAAGGTGTTGTAAATATGGTGCATGGCGGCAAGGCAAGTGTTGATGGATTGCTCGATCATCCGCTTATTAAATCAATCAGCTTTGTTGGAAGTACACCTGTTGCAAAATATATTTATGCACGAGGAACTGCAAATGGTAAAAGGGTGCAGGCACAAGGCGGCGCAAAAAATCCGGTGGTGATATTACCGGATGCAGATATTGAAATGACTTCTCAAATCATTACCGATAGTGTGTATGGTTGTGCAGGTCAGCGTTGTTTAGCTGCTTCGGTTGTAATTACTGTTGATGATAATAAAAAAATAAAAGAATCATTAGTAGAAGCAGCTAAGTCAAGAACTGTTGGTTATGGTCTTAACAATGGAATTGATATGGGGCCTGTTATCAGTTCTGAAAGTAAAACACGCATTGAAAGTTTGATCGATAAAGGTGTTGCAGAAGGCGCATCTGTTTTATTGGATGGAAGAAATAAAACAGTAAAAGGGTTTGAACAAGGAAATTTTATCAATCCCACAATTATTGAAAATCTTTCACTCAGCGGCGAATTAATCAAAACTGAAATTTTTGGACCGGTAATGAGTTTGGTGCAAATGAAAACTGTTGATGATGCCATTGCATTTATCAATCAAAATGTGTATGGCAATATGGCTTGCTTATTTACCAACAGCGGAAGCAGTGCACGCAAATTCCGCAACGAAGCAATGGCGGGAAATATCGGTATCAATATCGGTATCGCGGCACCAATGGCCCAATTCCCTTTCAGTGGTTGGAAAGAAAGTTTCTTTGGCGATTTGCATGGACAAGGTAAACATGCGATTGAATTTTTTACACAAACAAAAGTTGTGGTTGAAAGATGGCCGAAAGAATGGTCTCGTAAATTTTAATTAAATAAAGAATCGAAAGAAATTAAAATGAGTAATCAAAAAATAAAAATAGCAAATGCACCTTGCAGTTGGGGTGTATTGGAATTTGATTTGGAAGGTAAATCAATGGGCTACGAACAGGTATTGGATGAAATAGCCGAAACAGGATATGCAGGAACCGAATTAGGCGATTGGGGCTTTATGCCAACTGATCCTAAACAATTATTTGTCGAAGTAAATAAACGAAATTTAGAAATGTTGGGTGCGTTTGTACCCGTTGCATTATCGGATGAATCTGCTCATGCTGAAGGAATCGAACGTGCATTAAAAACCGCAGGACTCATGTACGATGCGGGTTACATTAATGCAGTGATTGTTTTAGCCGATGATAACGGAACAGTTGCAGAGCGTACAAAAAATGCAGGAAGAGTTAAATCCGAACATTTATTGCCGACAGAAAAATATAAAACAATTGCAAAAGGTGCAGACGCAGTAGCATCGGCACTGAAAGAAAAATATGGAATGAGAACAGTGTTTCATCATCATGCTGCTGGCTATGTTGAAACACCGCAGGAAATTGATTGGCTGTTGGAATATACCAATCCATCATTAGTAGGATTATGTTTCGATACAGGACATTATCGTTTAGGTGGCGGAGCAGATCCATTAAGTTTTTTGAAGAAACATTATGAGAGGATATGGCATGTGCATTTCAAAGATTATAATCCTGATATCGCTAAACAGGTTGCAGAAAATAATTTAGATTATTTTGAATCTGTACGCAAGGGAATTTTTTGTGAATTGGGAAAAGGAGATGTTTCTTTCCCATCAATAAAAGAATTTTTGGAAGAAAAAAATTATGGTGGCTGGATTGTTGTTGAACAGGATGTTCTTCCGGGCATGGGCTCACCAAAACATTGCGCAAAAAATAACAGGGATTATTTAAAAAAGATCGGGCTTTAATATAACAACACAAACCTATTTTCATAAAAAATAAATATTAACGATCATAACTAAGAACGAATATGAAAAAAATAAACATCGCTATCATCGGAATTGGAAGAATCGGGAAAATACATTTGAAAAATATTGTGAACCATTTTCCACAGGCAAATGTTGTAGCGGCATCCGATACCAATTATAATGCAGAAGAGTTTAAAAAAATATGTAAAGATGAAATCATTTTTTCTTCTGATCCATCCAAGGTAATAAACCTTCCAAATGTTGATGCAATTGTAATATGCACACCAACAAGTTCGCATGCACAATTGATTGAAATGGCATTGGAATCGGGTAAACATATTTTCTGTGAAAAACCAATTGATCTTTCTTTGGAAAGAACGATCCTGCTGGTAAAAAAAGCAAAAGCGTCCGGATTAAAATTGATGTTAGGATTTAACAGAAGGTTTGATCCGGATTTTATGCAGGCTCATAAAAATATTCGGGCAGGAAAAATAGGAGATATTCAGGTTGTAAAAATTACAAGCCGCGATCCGGGATTGCCACCGATTGATTACATAAAAAATTCAGGAGGATTGTTTATGGATATGGCAATTCATGATTTTGATATGGCCCGTTACATGATGGGAAAAGAAGTAAAAGAAGTGTATGCAAATGGTCTTGTTTTGGTTGATAAGAAAGTTGCAGAAGCCGGCGATATTGATACGGCCCTTACCACGCTTGTGTTTGAAGATGGAACCTATGCAGTAATTGATAATAGTCGTAAAGCAGTCTATGGATACGATCAACGGATTGAAATATTTGGCAGCAATGGTATGATCCAGGTAAAAAATAATTTGCATAACAGTAATGTATTGTTTGATGCAGATGGGATACATCAGGCATTGCCGCTTGATTTTTTTATGGACCGCTACGCAACATCGTACTTAAACGAGATGCAGCATTTTATTGACGCATTGAGTAATGATGCTGCATTGCCTGTTACAGGTGATGACGGATTAAAAGCAACTGTTATTGCAGTTGCAGCAAAAAAATCAGTTGAAGAAAAAAGACCGGTAAGTATCAGTGAAATTAATGTGTAACAGACTTCTTAAAAAATTACGTTAATCATTTTTCGACAAGCTTATGGTAACATCAGCTTTACGTTGAAATGTCCTGCTAAGTCTGCCTTACGGCAGACAGGCTTGTCGAATCATTGATTTCCGAAAGAGATCCGATCTTAAAATTAATTCTGCCAACGGCGAATCAGGAATTTTTATTTTTTTTCTTGGTAGTATCTATTCGCTGAGATGATTTGCGTTCAAAAAATGTTGAAGGAATTACAACATATTCATCCGTAATATCATAATTTTTCTTTTCAATTCCTTTGAATAAAATTTCCGCTGCGGTTTTTCCGATTTCAAAAGCCGATTGTGTAATTGTAGATAATGAAGGATTGAATATTGGTGCCGTATCAACAGTTGAAAATGCAACCACTTTTATTTCTTCAGGAATTTTAATATTCTTTTCATAACAAACCAAATATAAAATCACAGCTAATTTTTCTACAGAAGCAACAACGCCATCAGGTTTGTCCTTTCCGGTTACCAATTTTTTAATTTGATTGAATGTTTCTTCCTGATTTAAATCTGTAAAATATATGATTGGATCTTTTTTGTGAGGATACAAACCTGATTCCATCAATCCTGCTTTGAACCCTTCTGCTCTTTTTATGCAGATGGGTAAGGATGATGATATGGAAAGAAAAACAGGTTTTTTGCAACCTTTTTCAATAAGATGTTTTGCAGCAAGGTAGCCACATTCATAATCGTTGGTAACAACTCTTGCAGTTTTAAAACCTTCGAACTCACGATCAAAAAAAACAACAGGAATATTTTCGTCTTGTAATTTTTGAATGTGGTCGGCTGTTTTAGTTTCTTTGGTAATTGAAATTAAAACACCATCTACACGACCGCTGTTGCAATCATCAATAATTGTTTTTTCAATATCAAATTTTTCATGAGAAAGATAAATCAGAACATGGTATCCTTTTTTTTCTGCAACAGATTGTATTCCATTAATAGCAAACGAAAAAAAGTTATCGGCAACTTCGGGCAGAACTACAGCTATAGTGCTGCTCTTTTTTTTTCGTAAGCTGCTTGCATATGGATTAGGCGTGTAATTAAGTGTACTTGCCATTGCAAGGACTCTCTCTTTTGTTGCTTTACTGATCTCGTGACTATCTTTAAAAGCTTTGGAAATAGTGGCAACTGATAAGTTTAGTTCTGCAGCTAACGTTTTAATATTTATTTTCTTCTTCATTAAACAAGTAACAATTTTTTATCTGTTATTATAACTAAGTAATGCCGAAAACGGTTTCGTAAATAAAGTTTAAACTATCGTATAAACTTTCTGATAAAAACTTCAATTTAGAGTTGTCTAACGAAAACGATTGCAATGCTAACTACACTTTTGATTAATGGTGCCAACGAAATAAAAGTATTGAAACAATACTCAAAAAACAATTTATTGGCTACGCCAGTTAAATGTACAAAAGAAAATTCTGATTTCAGTGTAATTAGCGCGGATATGACATCATTAAAGATTTTTAACAAAAAAATCTTTTCCATTAAAGTTCTGTTTTTTTAATTTTTTCTGCAGTATAAAATGACATGAACAAATAAATACGAATGATAATAAAATAAGTGTAAAAAAAACATTAATAATTTTCCCAAAACCATAATCAAAAACTAAAAACTCGAGTTATGAGATTTACTCACGTAATCCAGCTAAAAAAGAGGTTGGCTTTAATGCTGACCATGACTTTGCTTATGCCATTACTGATACTGGCACAGCGGTCAGGAACGAAAGAAATCACAGGTAAGGTTTCTGACAATACAGGAATTCCTTTAGCAGGAGTTTCTATTCAAGTTAAAAATACAAATGTTGTTACAGTTACTGCTAATAACGGAGTATTCTCTATCAAAGCTAAAGATGGAGATGTACTGGTGTTCAGTTCTGTTGCATTCACAAAGAAAGAAGTTGTTGTATCGGCAGAAACATCTTACAGTATTATGTTGGAGCCTGCGGTTGCAGCTTTGAGTGATGTTGTTGTAGTTGGGTATGGTAAAAGTTCACGCAGAACTTTATCGAGTTCTATCACAACCATTAAGCCTGAAGAATTAAATAAAGGTTCAATCAGCGACGTAGGACAGTTGTTGCAAGGTAAAGTATCCGGTTTAAACATTACAGCAAGCGGAGATCCTAACAGACCTGCTGCAGTTATTTTACGTGGTGCTTCTACACTTAACGGTTCGCAGGGAGTATTTTATGTGATTGATGGTGTACCCGGTGCCGATATAGCTACCGTTGCTCCTGATGATATTGCGTCTATCGACATTTTAAAAGATGCAGCAGCCACAGCTATTTATGGTAACCGTGCATCAAATGGTGTAATAATAATTACAACTAAAAGAGCAAAAAAAGGTCAGCCAGTTCTTGCCTATAACGGATATGTAAGTTCCGAAAGTGTATCGAGCCAATTAAAGGTGATGGATGCAGCTCAGTTAACTGCATTTGTAACAAAAAATAATTTGGCGTTTACTCCTGCAGATGATAAAGGAGCTAATACCAACTGGCAAAAAGCAGTTGAACGCAGCAGTGCTGTTGCGCAAAATCATAACATCTCGTATAGCAATACCAACGAGCATGGTGGTTATATTGCGAGCATTAACTATTTCGATAAGCAAGGTATTATTCAGAGTACATCATTAAATCGTGTAATTGCAAGGTTAAGTGCCGACCAATATGCTTTTAAAGACAAACTTAAATTGGGATTGAATGTAAGTAACTCTGTAAGTGTTGCCAACGATTTACCTTATCGCAATTCGATATTGCAATTGGCAGGTTTGTATTTGCCGGTGAATCCCATTAAGAATGCAGATGGATCTTATTTCGAAAATTTCCAAAAGAGCAACTATTACAATCCGGTTGCAATGCTCAATAATCAGCAAATGCAAACAAAAACCAATATGTTAATTGGTAGCATGACAGCGCAGTTGAAATTGCCTTTTGGTATTACTTACGATTTGAATTTGTCTTATCAAAAAAATACTTATTCAACCGGTACTTATCTTACTAAATATTTTACATCCAAATACAACCAAATGTATGATAATCCTGATCCGGGTTATTGGGGCCATGGATTACAAACTTTTGGACAAAACGGTCAGGCAACAAGAAGTTCTTATGAAGACACAAGAAAATTATTGGAAACTTATTTTACATGGGATAAAAAATTCGGCTATCACAGCATCAATGCTGTAGTTGGATATTCATGGCAGGATAATATTTTGGGTGATGGATTTTCAGGAACCACAAGTAATTTTCCTGTTGACAATATTTTGTATAATAATTTGGCTTTGGGTAATCCTTCAACTTATGGCAGTGGTTTGTATTTCAGCGGGGATATGGTATATCAACGTACCCGTTTAATTTCAGATTTTGCCCGTTTAAAATATGATTACAAAGAAAAATATTTATTACAGGCTTCTCTCAGAAGAGACGGAGGTTCGATGTTTGGTTCTAATCATCAATGGGGTTATTTCCCATCTGTAGGTGCTGCATGGCGCATTGGTGAAGAAGGTTTTATGCAAAAACAAAATATCATTGGTGATTTGAAATTGAGGGCAAGCTATGGTGAAACTGGTAATTCAGCCGGATTTAATCCTTATACACCTCAATTTATGCTTACCGGCAGAGGTAATTATAATTATAACGGAACACTCGTTTCGGCAATTGGTGCAGCACAAACTGCTAACCCCGATTTACAATGGGAAAAGACAGCAACAACAGATGTTGGACTTGACTTCTCCATCCTTAACAGAAGAATTAATATAACATTCGACTGGTATAATAAAAACACAACCGGTATGATCATTGGTTATTCTGCCGACCCGATGTTATTGCCTAACGGAGGTATTACTGCAAATGGCGGAAGCATGAATAATAAAGGTATTGAATTAGGTATCAGCGGAACTGTAATGCAAAGCAAAGATTTTTCATGGACAACTAATCTGAACATTGCACACAATAAAAATGAAATTACAGGCTTAACCAATCCGTTATTTATTGGAGGTGATTCTACTTTTGTTGCTGATCCGGAAGGTGGCGGACAATCAGGCAGATTTGTTCAATTATTAAAACAAGGTCATCCTTTAGGTCAGTTCTTTACATTTAATTATGCTGGTAAAAATTCAGCAGGCGTATCACAATATTATAAACATGATGGAACGCTTACAACCTCACCATCAAACGGCGTTGATTATTTTTATGCCGGTAATGCACAACCTACATTATTGGTTGGATTTGCCAACACATTTAAATACAAGAATTTCGATTTTAATTTTTCACTCAGAGGAGTATTCGGTAACAAAATTATGAATGCAACACGTGCCGATCTATTCCGTCCTGCAACAGCCATGAGTACAAATATTTTGGCAGACGCTGCCAATGAATCGCCTGCAGATTTTAATTCTTATGTGTACTCTACACGCTTTATTGAAAGTGGCAGTTATGTACGTTTAGACAATGCAACATTGGGTTACAGGTTTAACAAAATAAGCGAATATGTTAAGTCATTAAGGGTTTATATTTCTACTAATAACTTATTTGTAATTACAAAATATACTGGTATAGATCCTGAAGTTAATCAGGGAGGAATTGCACCGGGTGTTGATTACAATAATTTCTATCCCAAAACAAGAAGCTTTTTGTTAGGCGTAAATGTTTCGTTCTAATTCAAAAATTAAAAATATTAATATGAAAAAAGTATTTAGAAATTTAGCTTTAATATTCATAACAGCAAGCGCCATTAGTGCTTGCCATAAATTGGATGTGCCAATTACTACGGAGGTTACACCTTCTGTTTTTCCTCAGGATTCATTGGGGTATATCCAAACCGAGCTTACTCCTTACGTTGCATTGGATGGAAATCTCGCCCAGGAATATTTCTTCCAGCAATCATACAGCACCGACGAATCTATGATGCCCGCACACGGCGGTAACTGGTACGATGGTGGTCAAAATATGCAAATGCATTATCATACCTGGACAAAAGATAATGGTTATGTGAACGGTAACTGGGGATGGATGTCGGTTATAATTAGTTCGGCAAATCAGGCAACATCAATATTAAATACAACCATGCCTGCAGGTGCTAATAAACAAATGAAATTAGCCGAACTGAAAATGGTGCGTGACTATGCTATTTTTATGCTTATGGACAATTATGGCAATGTACCGCTTGATACTGTTTATGGTGATTTTACACCACATACTAATGTGCCAAGAGCACAGGTATTTAACTTCCTCGAAAGTGATATTAAAAGCTGTATTCAAAATTTAAGCACAACAGTAGATAAAACTACTTACGGTCGTTTTACAGCTTATGGTGCATATGCTTTGTTAGCAAAAATGTATCTCAACGCCGAAGTTTATACAGGTACCCCACGATACAATGATTGTGTTGCAGCTTGCGATAACATCATGAACTCCGGTAAGTTTAACATAGCTGCTCTGTCTAATTATTTAGTGATGTTTTACCCTTCTAATGGTCCGGCTTCTCCGGGTAGTAAAGATGAATTTATTTTTGCTGTGCCTTTCGATGCTAATGGCTCCGGTTGGTATGGCCGTTCTGCAAATTATCATGCACGTGTTGATGTGCCGCGTTCAATGGGTAAAGTAGGCAGCGGTGCAGGATATAATTATTTTGGTATTCCATATAGCCCGGCTGGAGCAGCAAGCACTTTGCCTGAGTTTTATGCAAACTTCAGTGATCCCAATGATGTTAGAAACGGACAATGGCTAACAGGTTTACAATGGCAGGATGCAGCTAAGACTATTCCTTTAACTGTTACTACAACTAACAAAGGTTATAACCAATATTATAGTGGCAGTAACCCGGGTGGTTCTTATACTTATCAGGTAAACTTAACACCTAATGTTGTTTTAAGACAAGATATTGCCAATGGTCAAGATCCGTACAACGGTGTAACAAATGGTTTTGATGTAGGTAATGATGAAATTGCATGGACTCAAGGTTACAGAAATGTAAAATTCTATCCTGATGCAACATCTACAAGCAGAAACCAAAATAACGATATTCCAATTTTCCGTTATTCAGATATTGTTCTAACAAAAGCCGAAGCCATTTTGCGTGGCGGTACTGCAACTAATGGAAGTACAGCATTATCACTTGTAAATGGTCTTCGTTCAAACAGATCTACAAGTGCTGCATGGACAAGCTGTACTTTAGACAGTGTTTACAACGAACGCAGCCGTGAGCTTGCATGGGAAGGATGGCACAGAAACGATATGATTCGTTTTGGAAAATTTGAAGGCAAATGGGGATACAAAACCAACAGCGACACATATCGCCGTATTTTCCCTATTCCAACTTCAGCTTTAACATTAAACCCTGCGTTGAAACAAAATCCCGGGTATTAGAATTGGTAGTTTTATATAGCAAACAAAATAACTCCGGGGTATCTACCCCGGGTTTTTTTTAAAAGATTGTAATGAAAATAAAAATTAAAAATATTATATCGGTGCTGTTTTTTCTTTTGATATCGGAATTGATATCGGCACAGGTATTTATTAAAGATTCATTAAGCATTCCTAAACTTGGTTATTCGTTGTTCAGAAAAGAAAAAGCGTTACAGTTTATTGCAATGGGTGATTGGGGACGTAATGGCGCCGATCATCAAAAACAAGTGGCCGAACAAATGGGTAAAACAGCTTCCGACATAAAAACCCAATTCATCATTTCAACCGGCGATAATTTTTATCCAAGTGGTGTGGTCAGCGAATTTGATCCTTTGTTCAGATATTCATTCGAAGATATTTATACTGCTTTTTCTTTGCAGTGGGATTGGTATCCGGTGCTTGGCAATCACGATTATAAAACAAATCCGGATGCAGAAATTGCGTATTCGAAAATCAGTCGAAGATGGAAAATGCCTGCACGTTATTATGCAAAGAAATTTTTTATTAATGGCGATACATCGCAAGTTGTGTTGATTGCATTCATTGACACAAACCCATTGATCCCTGAATTCTACAGTAATGCTGAATACGGACCTAATGTAAAAACGCAGGATAGTTCCGCGCAAAAAATATGGTTGGAAAAAGTATTGAGTGATCCTTCAAAAAATATTAAATGGAAAATAGTTGTAGGCCATCATCCTATGTATTCGGGTGGTAGCAGAACCGATACTTATGATACAAAAGCTATTCGTAATTCTTTAAAACCTTTGTTCGATAAATACGGTGTTGATATTTATCTTACCGGGCACGAACACAGTCTGCAACATTTAAAAGCTGCTGATAGTAAAACACAGCATTTTATTTCGGGTGCTGCATCAGAAAAAACACCGGTACATTTAATACCCGAAAGCAAAATGGTTGCAAGCGAATATGGGTTTATGTTGTTTTCTGTAACTGCCGATCAGGTAATGGTTCAAACAATTGATGATAAAGGAAAAGTGATTTATAAAACATCCATCTTAAAATAATGTTCCAATGAATTTAAGCAAAACAAATCAGGCACCCCGCTTACAATCATTAGATGCTTTGCGTGGATTTGATATGTTTTGGATTATTAGTGGTGAAGGGATTTTTCATGGATTTGCTGATGTTGTAATGGCCAAACATGCATTGGTTCGCAATCCTTATAATTGGCAAATTGCAACCAGTAACGATCTGTCTTTTTTCGAAAAAATAATAGTTGGCATCAGTAATCAATTGCATCATACTCCCTGGAATGGATTTACTTTTTACGACATGATTTTTCCGTTGTTTATTTTTATTGCCGGTGTAAGCATGCCGTATTCTTTCAACAATAGTTTGGAAAAAGCCGGAATGAATCAAAAAATCGGCAAAAGAAAAATTTATAAGTCATTAATAAAACGAACTGTTCTATTAATCATTTTCGGAATGATTGTTAACGGTGCATTGCAGTTAAACGGGTATGCAAATACACGTTTTGCAAGTGTGCTGAGCCGAATTGCGATCAGTTGTTTTCTTGCTGCCATTATTTTTCTAAATTGTAAACTGCGTTATCAAATTATTTGGTTTGTTGGAATATTGCTTGCATATTGGGCAGCAATGATGTTAATACCTGTACATGGTTTTGGAGCCGGAATTCTTACTCCCGAAGGAAACTTGGAAGGATATATCGACAGGATTTTATTACCAGGAAAATTGCATCGTATGGTGTACGATCCGGAAGGAATATTTTCAAATATGCCTGCTGTTTGCTCTGCACTGCTTGGCGTTTTTACTGGTCAGTTTTTGAGAATGAACGCTGATAAATGGAGCCAGATGAAAAAGGCTATGACATTGGCCTTGGCAGGGTTGACACTTGTAGTTGTTGGTTGGTTATGGGGTTTTGTTTTTCCGATCAATAAAAATATGTGGACCAGTTCCTTTGTTTTATATGCAGGTGGATGGAGTGTGTTGTTGCTTTCTTTGTTTTATTTAATAATTGATGTTGCAGGATATAAAAAATGGTCAATGCCTTTTGTATGGGTTGGTTGTAATTCTATTTTAATTTATATGGCTGCGCATGGTGTGGTTAATTTTGAACATACATCACAATTTTTATTTGGTGGAATGATTAATAAAACTGAAACAATATGGCATTCATCTTTGTTGTGGATAGGTGTTGCAGTAATTCAGTTTGCAGTATTATCTTTTTTTTATAAAAAGAAATGGTTTTTAAAAGTGTAAGATGTTCTATATTGAAAATATTTTTTAACGATTGAAAAGCTGCCCATGCATACATTACAAACTGCCGATTACATTGTTTTCTTTATTTATTTTATTGTGGTATCTGCCTATGGCATTTATATTTATAAGAAAAAGAAAGCTGTTACTTCGAGTTCAAAAGATTTTTTTCTTGCCGAAGGATCTTTAACATGGTGGGCAATCGGGGCATCATTAATTGCATCTAATATTTCGGCCGAACATTTTATCGGGATGAGTGGTTCGGGTTTTGCATTAGGTCTTGCTATTTCAACATACGAATGGATGTCGGCTGCCGCACTAATTGTTGTGGCAATCTTTATCATTCCTGTTTATTTGAAAAATAAAATTTTTACAATGCCGCAATTTTTATCTGTGCGGTATAACGATACGGTAAGCACTATCATGGCTTCGTTCTGGTTGCTTACTTATGTTTTAGTTAATCTTACTTCTATCATTTATTTGGGTGCATTGGCAATATCATCGATCAGTAATATCAGTTTCGAATGGTGTATTGTTGGATTAAGTATCTTCTCAATTATTGTAACACTTGGTGGCATGAAAGTGATAGGATATACTGATGTTATTCAGGTAATAGTTTTGATCATCGGCGGATTGGTAACAACCTATCTTGCTTTATCGTTGCTTTCAGAGAAGTTTGGATTTGATGGAAATATCTTTAAAGGATTGGGTATTCTTCGCAAGGAAGCTCCCGAACATTTTCACATGATCTTTAAAAAAACGGATCCTTATTATAAAGAATTGCCTGGATTATCTGTATTGATTGGAGGTATGCTTGTTAATAATCTGGCTTACTGGGGATGCAATCAATATATTGTACAACGCACACTGGGTGCGGATTTGAAGACAGCACGCAAAGGAATTATTTTTGCATCGTTCTTAAAATTATTAATCCCGTTGATCGCTGTGTTGCCCGGCATTACCATGTTTGTGTTGCACAAGAACGGAATGTTTCAACAGGAAATGATGGACGCGGGAATAATAAAACCCGATCATGCCTATCCAACATTAATGAACTTATTACCTGCAGGATTAAAAGGTGTTGCATTTGCTGCATTAACTGCTGCCATCGTTGCATCACTGGCAGGAAAAGCAAATAGTATCTCCACTATTTTTTCATTGGATATTTATAAAAAGTTTTTCAATAAAAATGCGTCAGAGAAAAAATTGGTGCGCATTGGTCGTTGGGCTGTAATTGTTTCTATGGTGATTGCCGCACTCATTACACCATCACTTCGTTCTCTCGATCAGGCTTATCAATTCATACAGGAATATGTTGGGTTTGTTTCGCCGGGTGTATTAGCTATTTTTTTATTGGGATTGTATTGGAAAAATACCACGGCATTTGCGGCAATTGTTGGTGCAATAATAACAGTGCCTGTTTCAACTGCATTAAAATTTTTACCAACATGGACAAGCGGAGCATTTCCCGATTATCCTTTTCTCGACAGAATGGGCATTACATTTTTATTTGTAGCTGCTGTGATGATCATAATTAGTTTAATGAAACCACATCCTGAAAACGATCAGCATATCATAGAAGTCAATACAGCTATGTTTAAAACAACAATCGGCTTTAAAATTTTGGCTGCTATCATCTTGGCAATTTTGGCTGTTTTATATACTGTTTTCTGGTAAGATATTTTTTAAAATTGAAATGAATGAAAATGAAATTTTGTTGCAGCATACTTGTTTTTTTTGTGGTGGTATTTCAATCTGCAAATGCACAAACAAATATTTCAGCATCGGAAGCATTGGTTAAAAGAATTGTACCGGCGCATTCATCACAAATAAAAATAGAACTCATCAATGTTAAAAACGGTAAAGATGTTTTTGAAATTGAATCAAAAAACAATAAAATTATTTTGCGTGGAAATACAGGCGTAGCAATAGCTTCGGCATTGTATTATTATTTGAATGAATTTTGTCACGCACAAATTACATGGAATGGTATCAATCTTCATCTTCCAAAAATATTACCGGCAGTTACAAATAAAATTCATAAAGAAACTCTTTACGAGTATCGTTACTATTTAAATTATTGCACGTTTAATTACAGCATGAGTTGGTGGGATTGGAACAGATGGGAAAAAGAAATTGACTGGATGGCCTTGCATGGAATTAATATGCCATTGGCAATTACAGGAGAAGAATATACTTGGTACTTGGTGTATAAGGAAATGGGTTTTACTGATGATGATCTGAAAGATTTTTTTTGCGGACCTTCTTATTTCTCCTGGTTTTGGATGGGTAATTTAGATGGTTGGGGTGGACCATTGCCAATGAATTGGATGGTATCGCATTTTGCTTTGCAGAAAAAAATTATTGCACGCGAAAGAGTATTGGGTATGAAGCCCGTGCTGCCTGCATTTACGGGTCATGTGCCTGCAGCATTTAAAAAGAAATTTCCTGATGCAAAACTAAAAACAACCAACTGGAACAATGGTTTTGGTGATACTTATATTTTGGATGCAAACGATTCTTTGTTTGCAGCAATCGGAAAAAAATTCTTGCAAAAACAAACCGAATTATTAGGTACCGATCATTTGTACAGTGCCGATACTTTTAATGAAAATGAACCGCCATCCGATGAACCAGATTTTTTATCGAAGCTTAGCGCAAAAGTGTACGAAGGAATGCATCGTGCCGATACATCGGCCATTTGGGTAATGCAGGCTTGGTTATTTTATAGTGATAGAAAATTTTGGAAACAACCGCAAACAGAAGCATTATTAAAAGCAGTGCCAAACGATAAAATGATTTTGCTTGATCTGGCAACAGAAATAGAACCTGTGTGGAAACGAACTGAATCTTTTTATGGTAAACCATGGATATGGAATATGCTTAACAATTTTGGTGCTAACACCAATCTTTTTGGAAGGATGGAAACTGTTGCAACCGAGCCTGCAAAAGCATTACACGATAATAAGAACGGTAAATTAAAAGGTATTGGTTTAACCATGGAAGGCATCGAACAAAACCCGGTGATGTACGAATTGATGATGGATAATGTTTGGAGAAATGATAGTATTAATTTAAACGAATGGTTGCCGAAATATGTTCGCAACCGTTATGGCGTAACAAATAAAAATGCAGAAACAGCCTGGGATATTCTTAAAAAAACAGTGTACACTGTTCCTGCCGATAAATATAAAAGGGATGGTGCCGAATCAATCATACAAGCACGACCAACTTTCGATTCATTAAGCCGTTGGGCTAACACAAAACTTAATTACAATGCTAAAGATTTGTTGCCTGCATGGGATGCATTAATTAAAGCAAGTGATGTTTGCAAGAACAGCGATGGCTTTCAATTCGATATTGTTGATGTAACAAGGCAAATACTTGCCAACTATGCTTTGCAATTACAACAGCAATTTGTATCGGCATATAAAAACAAAGATGCTGTTGCATTTAAAAAATACAGTTCGCAATTTATTGAGTTGATTGACGACATGGATAATTTGCTGGCAACAAGAAAAGATTTTTTATTGGGCGGATGGATTGAAGCTGCACGAAAATGCGGTGTAACTCAACAGGAGAAGGCGTTGTACGAAATGAATGCAAAAGATCTGATTACACTTTGGGGTGATGAAAATTGCCCGCTGAACGAATATGCCTGCAGGCAATGGAGCGGATTAATGAAGGGTTTTTATAAACCAAGATGGCAACAATTTTTTACCAAACTTTCATCATCATTAGAAACAGGAAAAGATTTTGACAACGTTTCTTTCATCAACGAAATAAAAAAATGGGAATGGCATTGGGTAAACGAAAGAAAAGATTATCCTGTTGCTATTAAAGGAAATGCTGTTGATGTTTCTGAATCTTTGTATCATAAATACCGATCTGTTATTGCCGATAGTTACAAGTGATTTATCAAAAACAATTTCAACAATTGACAATGATTTCTCAAAAAAAATATATGTATAAACAAACTGCTCATCTAAAATTGATATTGCGTTTAGCATGTACGATTTTTATTTTTTTCATCACAACCAATGCTAAAAGCCAATATTATCAATATGTAGATCCTTTTATCGGAACACAGGGAGATGGCAATGTTTTTGTTGGTCCATCATGTCCATTCGGCATGGTAAAACCGGGTCCTGATTGCAATAAAAATGCAAACAGCGGTTATTCTCCTGACATGAATAAAACATTGTATGGTTTTAGTCAGGTACATGTTAGTGGTACCGGTGGCGGTGCTAAATATGGAAACATTTTAGTAATGCCTTTTGCAGGTGATTTCGAATCAATCAAACAAGAATCATTACGGCAAAACGAAAAAGCATCATTAGGATATTACAGCGTTTTATTAAAGAAGTGGAACATACAAACAGAGATCACAACATCGCCTAAAGTTGCTTACTATAAATTTTCATTTTTAAATAACAGTAAGAAAGCAGTGAAGATAGATTGCGGCGAATTTTTAGGCGAATCAATTATTCCCGATGGAAGAGAAGCACAGCAATTTGTTGGTTCGGAAATTGAAATAATTAACGATCATGAAGTTCGCGGTTATACAAAGATTCGCGGTGGTTGGAATAATGGAAATGCTTATACAGTCTATTTTTCAGCCATATTCAATAAGCCTTTCACTAAATTCAATACATGGAAAAACAATCAATTATTTCCTTCACAAAAAATACAAATTGATGATGGAAAGAAAACCGGTGCCATGTTATTCTTTGATGCAGTAAAAGAAAATGCTATTGAAATGAAAGTGGGTATTTCTTTCATCAGTTCATTAAAGGCAAAGCAAAATATTGATATAGAAATTCCGCATTGGAAATTTGAAACGGTATTAAAAGAAACACAAACAAAATGGGAAAATTTGTTGAATAAAATTGAAATCGATAAAGATGCAACAGCTGATCAAAAGAAAATGTTTTATACTGCTTTGTATCATACCATGTTAATGCCTGTTGACAGAACCGGCGAAAACCCTTTATGGGAAAACAACACAGCTTATTACGATGATTTTTATGCAATATGGGATACCTATCGTTCTTCAAATCCACTCATTACTTTAATATCTCCTTCACGTGAAGTTGATATTATAAATGCATTGTTGCAGATTTATAAAAGAGATGGTTATATGCCCGACGCAAGAAGCGGCAATTGCAATGGAAGGACACAAGGTGGTTCTAATGCCGAAGTTTTAATTGCTGATGCTTTTGCAAAAGGATTGAAAGGCATTAATTATAATTTGGCGTTGGAAGCAATGTTGAAAGATGCAAATGTTCCACCGGGTGGTAATGAAGAAAAAGAAGGCAGGGGTGGACTTACAGACTATAATTCGTTGGGTTATGTTTCTACAAATTTTGTAAGAGCAGGTAACAGAACATTAGAATATTCGTACGACGATTATTGTTTGGCAACTGTTGCAAAAGGTATCAAACGCGAGGGCGAATATTGGCGTTTTTTAAAGCAATCCGATAATTGGCAAAACTTGTGGAGAGATATAAACGATAATGGTGCAACGGGTTTCATCATGCCAAAAAATGCAGCAGGTAAATGGGTTGATAGTTTTCAATGCGATGTAAGCAATGGAAAAATTTCTTACCTGCGTTACACGCCTCTTGCACAGGACTGGCCAATTTGTGTTTGCTGGTGGTGCGGATTTTTTTATGAAGCAAGTTCGTGGGAATATTCTTTAAGTGTGCCGCATGATGTGGCAATGCTTGTAAAAAAATCGGGCGGCAATGATGCATTTAAAAAACGTTTGGATATTTTATTTGACCGCGGTTTTTATAATGTTGGTAACGAACCGTCTTTTTTAAGTCCGGATTTATATCATTGGATCGGAAGACCTGATTTAAGCAGTGATAGAATTCGGAAAATCATAAATGCAAATTATAATGCTTCGCGCAGTGGTATCCCGGGTAATGACGATTCCGGTGCAATGTCGTCCTGGCTTGCATTTCACATGATGGGCTTTTATCCAAATGCGGGGCAACCTTATTATTTGATCAATACGCCTTACTTTAAAAAATCAGTTATACATCTCGATAATGGTAAAGATTTTATTATCACTGCAAATAATTTATCCGACCAAAATAAATATATCAAATCAGCAAAACTAAACGGAATTGCATTTGACAGATCATGGATCGAACATAAAGAAGTTATGAATGGCGGGGAACTGATTTTAGAAATGGATGCAATACCTTCTTCATGGGGAACAAAAAATTTGCCTCCATCAAAATCTGATGAACAATTCGAAAACAAATAAATTTTTTAAAATGAGAATTATCTTTTTCGCGCTGCTGTTTTGCTCAACTGTTCATGCACAAACAGTATCAAAAAATATTATTGATTTTGGTGCAAGGCCCGATGGCATTACCAATAACACCATCGCCATTCAGCATGCAATTGATGAAGTGTCGAAACAGGGTGGAGGTAAGGTTATTGTTCCGAGAGGAAGATTTGTAACAGGCGTTTTACATTTAAAATCGAATGTTGAATTAAATATTCATGAAGAAGCTGTGTTGCTTGCAAGTACAAACATATCGGATTACGGTACCAGTTTAAAAGTATCGGCACTGATTGTTGCCGATAATGAAAAAAATATTTCTATTACCGGCAAAGGCTTAATTGACGGTCAATCGGATTTATTGATCAATGATCTTTATGTGCGATTAAGAAAAGGAGAATGGTATGATGATGAATGGAAATATTTTAATGATTGGCACCAGCGGAGACCGAGTGAATTGAACCGTCCGCACATCATTCATTTTAAAAACTGTGATGGGGTTACTATAAAAAATATTCACTTACAAAACGGAACCTGCTGGATACAGAATTATGAAAAGTGTAAAAATATTATTATCGACAGCATCACTGTTTTCAGCAATACATTCTGGAATAATGATGGTATCGATCTGGTTGATTGTAAAAATGCAAAAATAACTCACTGCAGTATTAATTGTGATGATGATGGTATTTGTTTAAAATCGAGCGACAGAAACAGCAGCTGCGAAAATATTTTTGTCGCTAACTGCAGGGTAAGATCAAGTGCTAGTGCAATAAAATTAGGAACTGCATCGCGTGGCGGGTTTAAAAATATTGTAATAAAAAATATTGAAGTGTATGATACTTATCGTTCGGCCATTGCTATCGAATCTGTTGACGGTGGCATTATTGATGGTGTGGATGTAAAAAATATTCATGCAGTAAATACGGGCAATGCCATTTTTATAAAATTAGGTCATAGAAATAAAGATTCTGTTTACAGCAGCCTGCGTAATGTTTCTATTTCGAACGTAAAAGTTGATGTGCCGTTAACAAAACCCGATAAAGGTTATCCGATGGAAGGCCCCGAATTGAAATATCCGCCAACATATAAGATCGATACATCTATTGTATATCAAAGTGTTTCGCCATGGAATAATTCGGGTATTGATAGTTCTGCTGTTCCGTATCCTCACAATGTATTCCCTTCTTCAATAAGTGGATTGCCGGGGCATTTGGTTGAAAATGTAACCTTGCAAAATATTGAAATTAATTATGCAACTATTGCCGAAAAAAATGCAAATTATTTTCCGATCGATTCTTTTAAAACCATAACAGAAGCTGTAAAAGATTATCCTGAATTTTCGATGTTTGGTGAATTGCCGGTATGGGGATTTTATGTGAGGCACGTAAAAGGATTAACGATGAATAATATTACCGTAAATATGAAAGGCAAGGACTTCAGAAAAGCTTTTTTATTTAATGATGTAAAACAATTGTTATTGCAGCATATTGCAGTTGAAGGAAAAACAGAAAAGCCAGCAATGTTTTTTAATGATGTGATCTATGCCAATAAAAAATAAATTGCTCAATAGAAATAATGATGTTGAAGAGTGCGACGCAACAAAAGCAAAATAGAATTACCGGAGTCGGTAACATAAAAAAAATGACTGTTGTTACCATGCTGTTTTTTTTGTGCACGCATGTTTATGCGCAAGGGTTATTAAAATATGTTCAGCCATTATCGGGCACAGCATCATCTACCACTGTTGCTGCATTAAAACACAGCGAAGCGGGAAGCGAATTAAATGCTAACACAATTCCTTCGGTAACATTGCCATTTGCAATGACGCAGTGGACGGCACAAACACGGCAAACAGAAACAAAATGCCAGCCGCCTTATTATTATCAGGATAATTTATTGAGTGGTTTTCGCGGTACACATTGGCTGAATGGCTCGTGCACACAGGATTACGGCAGTTTTACTGTGATGCCTGTTGTTGGAAAATTAAAAATAAATGCAAGCGATTATGCCATTCGTTTTTCGCATGAAGATGAAATAACATCGCCGAGTTATTATAAAATTAATTTTCCTGCACAACATCTTTCAACAGAAATTACTTCAACACTGCGATGCGGCATGATGCAGTTTAGTTTGCAACAAGATGATAGTTTGTATTTACTTGTCACGCCCAACAGCGATAAAGAAAAAGGTTTTGTAAAAGTAGATGCAACAAAAGGCGAAGTGTGGGGTTATAATCCGGTGCGTCGGATTTATCAGGGATGGGGCGAACCAGCAGGTTTTAATGGTTGGTTTTATATTAAGATTGAAAAGAAAATAAGTTCTTCGGGAACGTATGCTGATAATAAAATTTTTTCTGCTGATAGCATAATGAATAAAAAAAATATCGGTGCGTTTATTGGTTTTGCTATGAAAAAAGGAGAGCAGCTTAGTATTAAAATTGGTACATCGTTCAGCAGTTTGAATGCTGCAAAAAATAATTTGCAAAATGAAATAGCAGATCAAAATTTTGATCAGGTACTTGCGAAATCAAAACAGGTTTGGGAGAAAGCATTATCGCAAATAACCGTTGAAACGAATAACGAAAAAGATAAACGCATTTTTTATACGGCCATGTATCATGCCATGCAGCATCCGCGATTGATGAGTGATATTGACGGAACTTATCCAAAGTTTGCAGCTAATGATGAATTGATGAAAATGAATGGTGGTGGCTATTACGACGATTTTTCGATGTGGGATATTTACAGGGCACAGTTGCCTTTGTTTGAAATATTGCAACCCAAATTGGTGAATCAATTGGTGCGGTCATTAATTGCAAAAGGAGAGCAGGGCGGCTGGCTGCCCATTTTTCCATGCTGGAATAATTATACAGCTGCAATGATCGGCGATCATGCAACAGCATTTATTGCATCGGCTTTTGCAAAAAATATTCGTAATTATGATGTTGATGAAGCGTACAGATTAATGCGCAAGAATGCATTTGAAACTGCAACTGATTTTAATGAATATAAAAATGGCATGGGCAGAAGGGCATTAACTTCTTACATAAAATATGGATTTATTCCAATGGAAGATAGTGTGCAGGAAGCGTTTCATAAAAAAGAACAGGTAAGCCGGACATTGGAATATGCGTTTGATGATTATGCATTGAGTGTTGTTGCAAAAGGATTGAATAAGAAAGATGATTATGCAAAATTGTTTCACCGTTCTTTTAATTATAAAAATGTTTTTGATACAACTGTTGCGATGATGAGAGGGCGTTATGCCAATGGACAATGGGTTGAGAATTTTAATGCCGATGCTAGAGAAACTTATATTACCGAAGGCACACCGCGACAATATACTTTTTATGTTCCGCAGGATGTAAATGGATTATCGAAATTAATGGGCGGTGCTAAACAATTGGAAAAAGCATTAGATAGTTTATTCAGTAAAAACGAATACTGGCATGGTAACGAACCGGGGCATCAAATTCCGTTCATGTATAATTACACCGCATCTCCCTATAAAACACAAATGCAGGTAAGGAAAATTTTGGCCGAGGAATATAGTGATGGTCCGGGTGGATTAAGTGGCAATGATGATGCGGGTCAAATGAGTGCCTGGTACGTGTTTGCGGCGATGGGATTTTACCCGCTTGATCCTGTTTCGAACGAATATATTTTATGCTCACCATTGTTCGATAAAATAAATATTGCATTGCCAAATAATAAAAAATTAGAGATCATCTGCCATAAAAAAAGCAACAATTCAATATTTATTAATAAAGTAAAATGGAATGGAAAATTGTATGATAAGAATTTTATCAAACATGAAACCCTGATGCAGGGTGGTAAGTTAGAAATAGAACTTGTTAATAATCCAACACAGTGGGGAAATTCTTCAAACAGCCAACCAAATAGTTTAAGTAAGAATTAAGAATATTTTTCAGGATGCAACTTAGTCAGGAGTCTTGCGGGAATTCACGATGAATTTATTGATAGATTTTTTTTAGCTTGCGCGAATGAGTGATACAGCATTTTTATTCGATCTGAACGGAACTATTATTGATGATATGGAATTTCATGCAAGGGCATGGTACGATATTTTAAATAACGATTTGCACGCAAACCTTTCGTGGGATGAAGTTAAAAAAGAGATGTACGGTAAGAATGATGAACTGTTGATACGGATTTTTGGTGAAGGATATTTTACCAAAGAAAAAATGAAAGAGTTATCTGTTGAAAAAGAAAGAAGGTATCAAAAAGAGTTTACACCTCATTTGAAATTAATAAAAGGGCTTGATGTTTTTTTAGAAAGATCATTTCACCAAAATATCCCGATGGCAATTGGTACTGCTGCCATCATGTTTAATGTTGATTATATTATTAACGGGCTGCATCTTCATAAATATTTTAAAAGTATTGTTAGTGCCGACGATGTGGCGGTAAGTAAACCCGATCCGGAAACATTTATTAAATGTGCCGACCAATTAGAAATGGATTATACTAAATGTATTGTTTTTGAAGATTCTCCAAAAGGTGTAGAGTCAGCTTTAAGAGCAGGCATGCAGGCGGTTGTCATTAAAACATATCACACAGTGGAAGAGTTTTCACACTTGCCCAATATTATCATGGCAGTAGATGATTATACTGATAAAGCATTGCAAACACTTTTTATCTGAGATAGCAAGAAAGTCAGAATTAGTACGAATTAAAATGCTTGCTATTTTATTGACTCAAATAATAATAAAAATATCCCATTAATATAATGTTAACGGGACTTTCGGCGAAATTGCTTACCAGCCCTAGCAAGAATGGGATCGAGATTTTTGATTGAAGAATTACAAGGAATATATAACGTACTGGTCAAAAAAAACGGTAATAGGCATTGCGATTTTGTCTATGCACTTTTAATTAAATACCGCGAATAAATATTTCTCTTAGTCTTATTTAATGGTTGTTTTATGAAATCACTTTAAACAATTATTTTTTAGTTTTTTAATAAATATCCTGTTTATAGATAACGTCTATGTATGAGTCGAAAAGATTCAGCCAATTTGTTAATAATTAAGATGTATCAAAAACTGCCTATTGCCAACTTCTGAAACAATAAAAAATGTAACTATATCTCCTTAGCATGTTGTACTTAAAGACAAACAGTAGTTTATTCGCCGTTTACTCACTCATTATATACCTTGCTCATTCATAATAAGTATTTGCTCAATTGCCAAAACTTAGAACATACTATATGTATCTTTATTAATAAATGTACGGAGCATGTTAAAAGCATTATTGGTTGATGATGAGGTTAACAATCTGGAAAGCCTGGAATTTTTGCTGAACAACGATTGTGAAGGTGTAACTGTTGCAGGTAAAGCAAATAATGCTGCTCAGGCAAGAAAATGGTTAACAAATCATACCACTGATGTTATTTTTTTGGACATAAATATGCCTGGCGAAAATGGGTTTGAATTTCTGCAGAGTCTTGCATCCCGAAATTTTAAAATTGTTTTTGTTACTGCATATAATCAATATGCCATTCAGGCCATAAAAGCAAGTGCGTTGGATTATATTTTAAAGCCGGTAAATATTGATGAACTGAAACAAGCAGTTGAAAAATTAAAAGACGCAGTAAAAAGTGATACCTCAACCGAACAAAATCAGTTGATGCTTGAAATTTTTTTGGAAACAATTCAAAAAAAACAATTTCCTAAAAAAATTGCACTCCCTCAATTAGGCGGTATTAGTTTCATTGAAGTGGATAATATTGTTTCGTTACAGGCCGACAGTAATTACACCATCATTCATATGAATAATATGCAAAAACTAGTTGTTACAAAAACATTAAAAGAGTTTGAAGAGTTATTAGATCAAACTCAATTTACAAGAATACATAAATCTTATATTGTGAATATGCGGTACATAAAAGAATACAGTACTACTGACGGAGGAATTGTAAAAATGACAGACGGAAACCAATGGAGTATCAGCCGCAGACAATTAGAAAACTTTTTACAGAAGATGAAAATGGACAGTTTAATGTTTGGGAAATAATATCATTTCTGCATAGTATCGTTTTAAATAAAGTTAGTAATGCGCTTTGTTTTTTTGTTTGTGTTATTTTTTTCAAAACTTATTTTATGCGAAGCACAGCATGGAGATTATGTTGCATTTACCATCAATGATGGATTACCCGGTAATAATGTTTACAGATGTGTTGAAGACAATAAAGGGTTTTTATGGGTTGCCACCGATGCCGGTATTGCAAGATTTGACGGGAAACATTTTCAGGTATTTACAACACAACAGGGATTGCCCGATAATGAAGTGCTTGCTGTTGTAAAGGAAAATAACGGTTGTATTTGGGTAAATTGTTTTAAACAAAGTCCTGCCTATTTCGATGAAATCCAAAACAGATTCATTTCTGCCGTGCCAGATAGTGATTTGGCAAAACTTTCAGGAACCTCGGTCATGAATTTATTCGCATTGCCTGATGGAGGCGTAATGTATATTAATGAAAAAGGATCATATATTTTTAAGGAAAAAAAACTAATTGAGTATAATAAAGGCCGAAATAATTTTAATTTCTTAATTAAAGAAAATAAAAATGGCACTCAGTTAAAATGGAGTAATCTCGTTTTCGATCCGGTACTTAAAACATATGATTCAAAAATGTTTCTTACAAAAGAAGAAAAAATTATTGATAGCCTGTCTCTTAACCGGCAGAAAATAAACGACTATCAGTTGCCAAGTATTGATGATGGTAAATTTTATCTGTTTAACGGGCTAAAGAAAAAATGTTTAATTTATTCTGATATTGAATTTAATCCACTTAGTGTCAAGATGGATTCTATCACTATCCCTGAAGCGTTTTTCAATTTTGCATTCACAAAAACCTCTTTGTATATAGTAAGCTATTCAGGAAAAATTTACGTTTTTGATAAACAAACTTTGCAAGAACAATATATCATCAGCGGGAATTATTTACCCAACTCTTTTTACAACGATAGCAAAGAAAATCTTTGGGTTTCAACTATTGATAAGGGATTGATTCTTTATAAGAAAAAACAATTTCGAAAGATCAGGGTTCCATCAAATTTTACCAATGCCAATTTTTTAAGTATTGCCTGGAAACCTAATGGTGCTATGCTGTTTGGAAATTATTACGGTCAGGTTATTGAAAGTAATAATGATAAGTTTATTGTTCATACTATTTCAAAAAAAATCCCTTCTCGGCAACGTAAAATAATTGTACAAGGCAATCATGTATTTACTTTTTCGGAAGAAAATATTGTGATGGATTATGCAAAACCCATCCTGAATCCTGTAACTAAATTAAATTACAGCGTAAAAACAGCAGTTTCTTTTAATGATAGTATTATTATTGTTGGAAGTTATTCTGGTTTGCTGAAATTAAATACTATCACTCAAAAAATATCGGCATTAAAATTAATATCAAAGAGAGTAACAGCATTAACTAAAACCAATAACGGAATTGTATATTTTGGTTCAACAGATGGGTTATACAGGTTCGATTATTTACAAAACAAAGTAACACCTCTTGCTTCAACCAATGCCTTACTGGGCGAGAGAATTACTGCTCTTTGTACAACTGTTGATAATATTGTTTGGATGGCAACTGCGGGTAACGGTATTGTGGCCGTGAAAGATGATAAAGTATTATTTCATATAACAAACAATAACGACATCATCAATAATTCGTGCCGTAGTATTGCAGCAGGAAAACAAAACGAGATTTGGTTAGGAACAACACAGGGTATAAGTAAGATCGTATATGAAATAAATAATTCAAAAATTAAAACTTCTATTCAGAATATTTCTGCCAATGATGGACTAACTAATAATGAAATAAATGAAATGTTGTATCACAACGATACTGTTTATGCAACCACTGCTGATGGTATTTCGGTGATACCTGGAAATATTTCAATTCCTGCATTTAATATCCCTGTTCAAATTATAAACATCAGTATCAATCAGCGCGACACAACCATTTCTTTAAAATACGATCTTGATTATAATCAGCAAAATATAAATATTCGTTTTGCAGCAATTGAATTGAGCGGTCATTTTAAAAACTTGCAATACACTTTAGATAAAAATAATAGCTGGATCAACCTTGCCGAAAACACGTTGAATCTTCAACTTAATAATGGTCGGCATGTGTTGCAGGTTAGAGCCGTTGATGTAAATGGAAATGTAAGCAATAAGATTAGCAGTATTCAATTTAATATAGCTACGCCTTTCTGGAAAGCAACATGGTTTTGGTTAATCGTAGTGATTAGTTTGCAATTTTTAGCCATGTATTTTATAAGCAGATGGCAGAAAAAAAGAAAAGAAATTAAACTGGCAAAAGAAATTGCAAGTATGCAAACAGCTTCACTTGAGCAGCAGGCATTTACTTCTTTAATGAATCCTCATTTTGTTTTTAATGCACTTAACAGTATTCAGCATTATATTAATGTGCAGGACAGGCAAAATGCAAATCGTTATCTAAGCGATTTCGCTTCATTGATCCGAAAAAATTTTGAAGCATCGCAACAGTTTTTTATTCCGCTGGAAGAAGAATTGGAAAATATAAAAATTTATTTGCGTTTAGAGCAAATGCGTTTTGTAAATCGGTTTTCTTATAAGATTAAAGTTGATGATAATTTGGATCCGGATCAATGGATGATCCCTACCATGATGATGCAACCGCTTTTGGAAAATGCATTAATACATGGAATTATACCTTCGGTGATTGATGGTATAATTGAAATTAATTTGAAAGAACAAGATGGTAATTTACTGATCAGCATTATTGACAATGGTATTGGAATTGAAAATAACCGTGCGTTAAAACAATCATCTCTGCATAAAAGCCACGGCGTGGAATTAATTAAAAAACGTATTGCAGCATTGAATCATTTTGTTGAGGTACCAATAACTATTGATACATCAATTCCTTCAAAAGATGAAAAAAATCCGGGTAATAAAATAACAATATCTATTCCTGCAGAATTATACAATGCCTGGCTAAAAGCAAAAAACGATAATAATTAGAACAGATTTCCTTTAACTCATTCGCAGCTACCACTCACACAATAAAGTTTAGCAGTTACACAGGCAGCATTGTATGAACTTATAATCAAGACTAATTTAGTAAGGGTCTCTTTATTTAATAACAGTTCAATGAAAAAATTCCTGACATTATTATTGCTTTCATTAAGCACAAGTGTACTTGCACAAACTTATCCGATAACAGGAATTTCAATTTCATTTCCGACAAGCCCGGATGTAAATACTACCAAATGGGGAAGTGGTAATTCAATGTTGATTATTACTGCAACTGCAAAAATGAACTATGGCCAAATTGATTTTGCTTTAACCGAAAGTAGAATTTTAGTAACCATAAAGAAAAGTGGAACTAAAATATGTGGTGCTTATACATCAGCATCAGCACCGGCATCGAATTTTAATTCTGCAACAAAAGTTTGGAGTGGCAGCAATGCGGTTTCTTTATTAGGACAGGATTGTGTTTTGCCTTCAGGTGATTATGAACTATGTGTACAATTTTTTGGTAATGGTCCAAAAGGTGTTGAGCTTTTAAGTGATGAAAGATGTAAACCATTTACAATTAAATCAACTGATCAACAAATTTATCAATCACCGCAAAATATTTCTCCTTCAGATAATTTTGTATTGAGTACAACAGATATTAAAAAACCAATAACATTCAGATGGACACCGGTTGCTCCACAGCCACAAGACGCAGTTACTTATCGTTTATTGGTATGGGAAATTCTTTCAGGACAAACTGCAATGCAGGCAACAAAATCAAATCAGCCTGTCATCACAAAAGATGTAAGCAACATAACACAAACCATCATTACTAATTTAATTACCGGGCAAACAAATACCTACAATTATACATGGACTGTTCAGGCGTTAAATAAAAATGGAACGGCAATTGGTAATAATAATGGAACAAGTAATTCTACTGTATTTAAAACAGGAAATGACAATCCAACTCCACAAAATTCAACGACAGCGGGTTGTAGCAGTGTGTCAACAAAAAACTTTACAACTGGTGATGTGATTTCTTTGTCGAATGATTTTAAAATGATCTTAACCAAAGTGCCTACCGGAGGAAATGATTCTTTATGCGGGACGGGAACAGTAAAAGTAAAATGGATCGGCAATTTTAAAGTACAGTTCAGGGGAATAAAAATTAATAGCGATGATAAATTATGTTCAGGTGCTGTTTATACAGTTACCGATTCAACTCAAACATATCCAACACAATGGGCGGTTAATGTATTGAACAATACAACTATCGGTTCATGGCAAATAAATAAAATAAAAGAAGTAACAGATTATATTCAATCAAATAAATATGGCAAACCTTTAGTGAAAGCAACCGATGCCGTTGACTCGATGTTGTCTGTTCATACGCTTAGTATGCCATTGGGATATTTTAAAAAAGATGACAGCAGCAATGCCATTGGTTTTACTGAGATGATATTTAAGCCAACCAATGCAACGTTTACCGCAATTGCATCTTTAAACACCAGTAAAATTTTTAAGAAAGCAAGTAACACTTTTAATGGAACCGATACTATTGCATTAAAAGGAGAAGGAATTGTTTTTACAAATTCGGGATTGAAAGAAATAACGGGTTCTATAAAATTAGTAGCACCTATCACTTTTACCTATGCCAATACAAATACCGAAGATTTAAAATTAACATTCAACACTGAAGATACCGGACACATTGGTAACGGCATTGAATTCAGTGATACGAGCAGCGAATATTGGAATTATAATTTTGATGTGAATGTGCAATTGCCATCACAATGGCTTGTTCCGGTTGATACAGCGAACACCAATGTTGAAATGAATTTTCAGGCAGCTATTTCTGAGTGGGATGATTTTATTGTTACCGGAAGTTTACCTGCATGTATCATTCCAAACTCAAACGGAGTAGGCATTGAAGCAGGAAGCTTAACGTACGATCATTCTGAAATTGAAAATGTTGATGGAATGGTTTTTCCGGATGGATATACTGGCGACAGTACCGAAATGTTCAGTGGATTTTATATTAAAAATTTCAAACTAACATTACCTGATCAGCTAAGAACGTATGCCGATACAAGTAAAACAATTCAAATTGGTACACAAAATTTAATTATTGATAAAGATGGAATAAGCGGAAAAATTTATGCAAATAATGTAATTAATTACCCTGACGGAAATATTGGAAACTTAGGTGCCAGCATTGATACTGTAAAAATAAAACTGAATAATAGTGTATTAACTGAAGCAAAAATGTTGGGTAAAATAACATTGCCCATGAGCGTTGTTGATACCGGGAACGCAATAAACTATTCGGCGTTATTTATTCAAAATAACAATTCATCCACAAACACACATTCATCTTCCTTAACTTTTGCGCTTCGACCAAATAAAGATATTCAGTCAAAATTTTTTGGGGAAGGAAAAATAAAGATCGATCAAACATCTTCTTTAAATCTTACTTTATCAAAATCAGGAAAACAAAGAGCCATCAATTTTCAAATTGATTTGAATGGTAAATTATATTATCCAACAGGAAAGATTATTGACCCGGGAGGTTCGATACCATTGGATTTGGACCTCTCTTGTCAATTCGAACATGTTGGCATGTCGTACAAAAAAGATACGGCTGAAAATTTTTCTTTCGACGTGGGTCATTGGTCATTTGCATCACCACAAAAAAAATTATCAGGTTTTTCATTCATGATAACTGATGTGAAACCAAAAATATTACCCATCAGTGCAACTACCGAAAAACAATATTTATTTAAAGGTGGAGTTGAGTTTGTTGCCAAAATAAATATTGGAAGCGAAAATTCTAATATTGGAATTAGCGGCGATACAAAAATTGCATTAACAGGTGTAATTGAATCTTCTAAATATACTGCACCAATTTCTTCAACACCATCACTAAATAATTTTAGTCTTCTTACTTCACAATCACAATTAGTATCTGGAAATAATAATAGTTATTCATCAGCTACCAGTAATGCAAAAGCTGATTATGGATTTTTAACGCAACTAAAACCAAAATATTTAGGTGTTGAAGTTGAAAGTATTCATATCGATGCACACACGCCGGCAGTAATTATAAAAGGTGATGTTGATTTTTATAAACACGATCCTGTTTATGGTAACGGATTTAAAGGAGATATCACTGCAAAGTTTACAACACTCGAATTAACGATTCAGGCAGGTGCAATTTTTGGTAACACAAAATATATTCCCAGCCATGTTGGTAATGGTTTTAAATATTGGATGGTACAAGCGCAAGTTAATTTGCCACCACCGGGAATTGTATTCATGACAGGACTCGCATTCAGAGGATTTGGAGCCGGCGTTTACAGTCGCATGCAAATGACACCACCAACAACATTTAATCCAACAACTGCAAGTGCCAGTACGTTTGGTGGTGCGGTGTTTACGCCGTGCGATACCGTCAGCATTGGGTTTAAGGCAAAAGCAATTATTGCAACAACTCCAAAAGAAGAAACATTAAATGGGAGTATTGCTTTAGCAGCAGAATTCAATACCAATGGTGGAATGAATTTTATTGAGATAGACGGATTATTTAATTGTGGTGCTAAAATTGGGAATGAAGCAGATGCTTTTGCAAATGGCGGAATAATTGTTAAGTACGATTTTCCGCATAAGATTTTTGACATGAGTACGCTACTTAAAATTAACACTGCTATCATTAAAACAGATCCCGATGTTCAAACAAAATTTTATGTTGATGGATTAAATAATAAATGGTTTTTTCAAAGCGGCACATCAACTCATCCAAACAAAGTAAAATTATTGGGAGTTCCTATCAACTCATATTTAATGTTTGGAAATAATATTGAAATCCCAAATGATTTCATGCAGGAAACTGTAAATGGTTTTGCAAGTATTGGTCATTCATTCCCTTCATTTAGTGATCACGCAACCGGCGATAATAAATATCAATCAGCAAAAGGATTTGCATTTGGAATTGGATTAAATTATAGTAATTCGGATAGTTGGAATATTGTTAGCTGGCATGGTTCGTGGTGCAATTGTGACAGGTATTTAAAAGCAAACTACAGTATTGCTGCCGGTGGTGAAATAGATGCTTCATTCTTACAATATTCAGGATGTATTGGCCTTGGTCAGGGATGGCGTGCCAAAGCAAGTATGGCAGTTTATGCCGGAACAAGCATCGGATATTCTTATAGTTTGCCTGTTTATGGTTCTTCATCTGGAACGCTTGGAAGTATTGCCGCCAGTGCATATGCTAACGCTGAATTCCCTAATCCAACATATTTCGACGGACAATTAGATGGCGACTTTTCTATCTGCGGTTATTCGGTTGGCTTTCATAAACATTTTACAAAAGGATCGCAATGTACAGGATCGGAAGAAGCTGTAACAAATCAAAATGTTTATACGCAACAAAACGTTAGTGATTCTTTGAATTTTAGTTTGATAAAAAATATTTTAAATCCAAGTGGTTCAGCTGGAATTTCTCGAACAACTAATTTTTCTGTGTTACTTAATTATCCTTACAACGAATCTTTCGATGTGCAGGAACAACAATCATCAGGGCAAATTAAAGTAAGAACCTTCCGTGCATTTTATACAGTATCATTAACACAAGATTCTACAGCATCAAGTAATACAGTATCAAACAGTACAGCTTTACAAAATACAAGTGTTCATAATAATGCAATTGCAAATAATGTAAGTCAATCAAATCAAAATATAATAGCTAACAATGTTGTTCATTCAATTGCTTCATTGCAAACTTCTAATCCAAATAATTTAATTGTTGGAGGAGTGGATGAAATGGGTGCAAAGCTTTTCAAATTGGCGTCTCTTTCAAACAGTACTGTAACAAATATCGAAGCAAATGCATTGAAACCAAACACCAGTTATAAGTTCCAGATTAATGGGGCATTGCAGGAAAATATTAATAACAGTTGGCAGCCTGTAAAACATAAAAACAGCAACGCGCCTGTTAAAGAAACACAATCCATTTATTTTAAAACAGATGCTGTTGCATTAGGTAATGGTTCGGTTTTAAATAACACCAATCAATCTTCACAGGCACATTAATGTAGAATAAAATGAAAAAAATATTTTTTGTACTTTCTTTTTTATCAATTGGTTTTATCAGCGAAGCGCAAGCTGATTCTGCCTCAAAGCCTGCTATAGCAATAGTTGCACGCAGTTATAACGATCATATTGTGTTGAGATATTTTGCTGGTTCGCCTGCATTATTTACTAAAGCAAATACTGCTGGTTATATTATTGAAAGAGCACTTTACAAAGAAAATATCCCTTTTGAAAAATTAATTTATACTGCCATCAAAGGTTCGCCTTTTAAACGCTGGGATGAAACTCAATGGCAATCGGCATTTGATAAAAGCGATAAAAATGATTCGAACAATAATAAACTGGCAGGATTTGCAATGGCGCTTTCTGATTCGAATGCTGCAAAAACAAAAGTCGATGTTTTAGAAAATGGATTACAATCATTAAAAGAAGAAAGAGATAATCAGGATATGAAATTTACATATGCATTAATTGCTGCAAACAGAAGCAAGATGGCTGCAGAAGGGCTTGCACTAAGGGTTTCGGACTATGATGTTGCTGTTGGAATCGAATATGTTTATCGTGTTTGCATTAATGATGGTTCTAAAAAAGTTAAACTTGATTATGGTTATGTAAGAATAAAATGCCTGCTTTTCAATGAAAAATATTTAGCAAATAATAAAACTGTTTCTGTAATTGAAGGCGATGAGAAAGTTTCATTTTCATTTCCGGAATCAGAGGAGTATTATGCTTTTAATGTAGAAAGATCGGATGACGGCGGTGTTACTTTTAAAAGAATAACAACTTCGCCAACATTAAAATTAAAAGCACATGGTTATACAGGAAAATCGGATTATGGTTATGGCGACAGCAGCTTAACAAACTATAAAAAATATTATTATCGTGTTTTTGTTTCTACTGCTTTTGCTGATGATTTATTGTTGGCGGAATTTATGGCAATGCCGAGAGATAAAACGCCACCACCTGCTCCATTTTTAAAATCAGCAACTCATATAAAACCAAAACATGTTGAATTGATTTGGCAACTGAATGCAAAAGATGCACCCGACTTAAAAGGGTTCAACGTAAAACGTAGTGATAAAATAAAAGGTCAATATAATCTTATCTCAAAAAATATTTTACCAAGAACAGTAAGAAATTATATTGATGAAAGCTTTGATGTTGATGGAACAAACTATTATGTTGTTGAAGCAGTAGATACTGCTGGAAACATCAGTCAATCTCTCCCGGTTTATGTTACATTAATCGACAGTACACCACCGGCAATTCCAATTATCTCTTCAGCAATAATCGACTCTGTCGGTAAAATAATTATCAAAGTAAAACCCAATACTGAAAAGGATTTCATGGGTTATCAGGTATTAAAAGCAAACTCGAAAGAACATGATTTTTCGGTGATTGAAGAAACTTTTAAAGATAGTCTGGGCCATACAACATTCATCATTTATGATTCCACAACATTAAACAGCTTAACTAAAAATATTTATTACAAACTTGTTGCTTTCGATTATCATTTTAATCAATCTAAACCTTCAAAAATAATTGAACTTAAAAAGCGAGATACTATTCCGCCAGTTAGTCCGGTGATTACAGATTTTTCAATTACCGATACTTCTGTGATAATTCGTTTTGCCAATAGCAGCAGTGAAGATGCAGTACAAAATATTTTATTGAGAAAAGAAGTTGGGAAAGAAAAATTTGATTCTGTTTTTTATAACAACAATAATTCTGTTGCTGAATTTAATGATACAAAAATTGTTTCAGGTAAAACTTATCAATATGCCATGATGGCGAAGGATGATGGTGGATTATTATCTAAACTATCAAACAGTATTCAGTTAAAAACATTACACAATACAAAAATCGCAACACCTATTTTAACTGGTGGCTATGATGAAAAAACAAAAAAAGTATTTCTTGTTTTTGAGATTGATAAAAAATTAGACAGCAGAAAAATAAAAATAGAAATATATAAACGTGCCGATAAAAAATCTAAGTGGGTTAATATAAAAACTGTTGACGCTGATAAAAATAAAAATTATTCAGATGAATTATCCGAAGTACAAAAAACAATGTCATACATGATTCGCCTGATCGATGAAAAAAATAATACTTCCAATTTCAGTAAAGAATTATTGATTCAATTGTAGAAAAAAATAAATCATGAATGTGAAAATTATTTTTTTGATTTTGATACTTCACTTTTGTTCATTAACAAATGCACAAATTATTTCGGCAGATAGTTTAAAGAATAAAGCAAAAAACCATTTCACACCATTTTCTGTAACAGGCAATATGGGATTGAGTTATGATGCTTACGGCTTAAACTTAAATCCTAATGGGAATTATTATGTAGCACGTCGGCCATGGAATTTATTGCGTTTTACACTTGCACCTACTTTTAATTTTGGGAAATTAAGTCTGCCTTTTAATTTTAGTTTCACACCAATGCAAACAAACTTTGTAACTCCATCAACATTGGGTGGTTTTGGAAGTATTGGTAGAAGCTCGCAAAATGTTTGGCAATTTCTTACAAATCCTTTGAACAATTTTGGCGTGGCACCAACTTATAAATGGGGTCAGTTACAATTAGGTACACAATATCTTCATTACAGCGATTTAAGTACCGGCGATATTGGATTATTTGGCTATGGATTTGCTTTAAGTCCCGGAAAATTTCGCATTAAATTTTTTAATGGTGTAAGTCAACGACCAATAAATTATGATGCTTCTGCAACACCACCAATCACCGGAGCATATCAACGAAATAATTGGATGGCGCAATTTGGAATGGAAGAAGAAGGTAAGTATACAATGAACTTAAATTTAGCAAAAGGGAAAGATCTTATAAATAGTGTAAACCCGGCACCACCGGCTATTTCAGGCATTTTGCCGCAGGAGGGTTTTACTGCAAGTTTTGTTTTAAAAACTATTATTGCCAAGGATTATTATTTTAATACCGAATTGGCGCACAGCATTTATACTAGTGATGAAACACAAGCACCATCTGTTGTTGGCGCAAAAGATTTTCAACCTTTTATTAAAAGTTTAACCAGCACAAAAGCCGATAATGCAATGCAGGCAAGCTTTGGCAGAAAGAGTAAGAACTTTGATATTGGGGTTACTACAAAATACCTGGGGGCGGGTTTTCAAACGGTCGGATATCCATTTTTACAAACCGACCGTTTTGATTATACCTTGAATACCCGTTTCAATACATGGAAAAATAAAATGAATGTTACTGCAAGTGTTGGACAACGAATTAATAATCTTAGCAGTACCACTTTACAATCGAAACAATTTATTGGAAACATAAATTGGTTCATTCAATTCACAGATCATTTTAACATCAATACTAACTTCAACAATTTTGGTTTTCAAACCTCTGGTACAAGTAGTTTAAAGAATGTTGCAAATGATATCAGCATCAATCCAAGTTATAATTGGTCAAATGCAAACATGATGAATCTGATAAATGCAACCTATACTTTCAGTCAATATACCGAACAGTTAAATTATTTTCCATTTACGGTCACACAAAACAATACACATACAGCATTAGTGACTTATGTGCCAACTTTTTTTAAGAAAAAATTTACTACGGATTTTACGCTGATGTATTTCACCAATAAAATTCCATTAACCATTGCACCATTTTCAATGACCACATCTCTATATTCTTTAACGGCAAATGGAAGTATTCCAACTGCAAAAAATAAATTAATTGTAAAAGGTCAGTTGATGTTTACACACAATCAAACCGATGGAAGTAATGCAGGAAATAATGTTCTCGCAACTGTAGGCGGAGATTGGAACATCACAACAAAATTAAAATGGAACTTATCGATGACAGGGAATTTGTTTAAGTACAGCAATATTTTCATTCCGCCTAATGCACAATATTTAGAAACCACTTTGCGAACATCGTTGATGTATCGGTTTAAATAATCAATCACATGAAATCAAAAAATAAAAATCATATTTTTTTTAATACTTGGATAAAAAAAATAGCAGTTACTTTTTTTGTGATGATATTTTTATTTCAGCTGAATGCTCAAACATTTACTGCACAAATGGTGCTGGCAGCAAGACCAACCTCATTATTATCCGACTGGGCTAATCATCCTGAAATTTTAAATTATGTCGTTACTTATTATGGCGGACCGATTGCAGGGAATTATTCCGCAAAAATTATTGTTACTTTTAAAGATGGTTCCGGAAATATTATTGGCACAAGCGATCTGAATTTATTACCTGCACGCATTTTTGCGTCGGGCACCGTTATTCTTCAAAGCAAAGATGTTGTGTTGTTTCAAACAATTCGCTTTACAGGAAATGTTCAGCGAACAATTAGTGTTACAGGAAGATTACCTGAAGGAAATTATCAATTAGTACTTCAAATTGTTGATGCAAAAACATTGCAAAAATTAACTGCTGAAATTATTCGTCCATTTTTTGTGATGAGTTATCAATTGCCAATATTAATGCAACCGCAAAACCAATCAGTGTTGATGGCAGAACAAGCACGATCGGCCATTACATTTCGATGGACACCATTAGCACCTGCACCTACGCAAGAACGCATCAGTTATTTGCTGCAAATATTTGAAGTGATGGAAGGGCAAAACCCTATGCAGGCATTCAGAACTAATCAACCAATATTAAATCAGGAAGTGTTGGGTGTTACACAATTTATTTGGCAACCTCAATTATATTTTGGGGATAGTTCTCAAAATCGAAAATTTATCTGGACCATCCAAACACTCGATAGCAAAGGATTTGGTTTTAACAATGATGTTGGTGACGGAAGGAGTGAGCCTTTTTGGTTTGAGATAAAATCGGCAAAAGAAATAGTGAAAAACAGGAAAGAGTAAACGAAAAAACATTGCTCATCATCACTACTCTTACATTAGCCAAGAGGCTTTACAGGTTAAATTGAAAACCAAAAGCACACAGCAGAATAAAATTTTGAATCACCTCAATAAAATTGCTATTGAATTTAAGTGTTCATTACATGATTTTTTACCCGAAAAACCAATCATACCCAAGACTCCTAAAAAATAGGTTCATAAATGTTTGTTTGAGTACTAAAAATGACCTTATTTAGTATGAACCGTTACTAAATCGTTACTATATGACCAAAAAAAATCCCATCAACATAATGCAAATGGGACTTTCAGCGAAATTGTCTGGTAGCCGGTACGGGAATCGAACCCGTCTTTGCCCCGTGAAAGGGGGCTGTCCTAGCCGATAGACGAACCGGCCGTTCGTTTTATTCGGGTCGCAAAAATAGGTTCATGTTCCTTCACTGCCAAAATTTTTTCTTCAATAATAAGTTTTATTAATGCCCATCTTGGTATTATTTCTCTCAAATCCTTACTACTGCTGCATTTCAATTCATAACACAATGTTTCTTTTCACGATACTGTTTATTTGAAGTAATAACGTAATTTTGCACCTCAAATTTATTTTTAATCTAAATTTTTGAATCAATGAGTACAGTAAAAGTTGCGATTAACGGTTTTGGTCGTATCGGCCGCTTGGTATATCGCCAGATATTTAACATGGAAGGAATTGACGTAGTGGCCATTAATGATTTAACCAGCCCAAAAGTATTAGCCCATTTATTAAAATATGATAGCGCTCAAGGCCGTTTCGATCAGGATGTAAAATCAACCGAAAGTTCAATTATTGTTAACGGACATGAAGTAAAGATTTATGCTCAGCGCGATCCTTCACAAATTCCATGGGGACAACATGGTGTTGATGTGGTGATCGAATCTACAGGCTTCTTTACCGATAAAGCAAAAGCCGAAGCACACATCACTGCCGGTGCTAAAAGAGTGGTGATTTCTGCTCCTGCAACAGGCGAGATGAAAACAGTTGTATTTAATGTAAACCATAATATTTTAGATGGCAGCGAAACTGTTATCAGCGGTGCATCTTGCACAACCAACTGTTTGGCTCCAATGGCGCAGGCATTAAATAATGCTTTCACTATCGAAGCAGGTAGCATGACAACCATTCACGCTTATACCAACGATCAAAATACTTTGGATGCCCCGCATGCAAAAGGCGATTTAAGAAGAGCAAGAGCTGCTGCCGCTAACATCGTTCCTAATTCTACAGGTGCTGCTAAAGCAATTGGTTTGGTATTGCCCGAATTAAAAGGAAAATTAGACGGAAGTGCTCAACGCGTTCCTGTAATTACCGGTTCAGTAACAGAATTAACTGCAATTGTTGCTAAGAAAACAACTGCTGCCGAAGTAAATGCCGCCATGAAAGCTGCAAGTAACGAAAGCTTTGGTTACACCGAAGATGAAATTACAAGCACCGATGTTATCGGAATCTCTTACGGTTCTTTGTTCGATGCAACTCAAACCAAAGTAATTTCTGTTGGCGATAAACAATTGGTTAAAGTGGTTAGCTGGTACGATAACGAAATGAGTTATGTTTCTCAACTCGTTCGTACAGTAAAATATTTTGCAGGATTAATCAGCAAGTAATTTTGTTTGTGACGGGCAGCAGTGCTTATGGCATCGCCTGTTGCGTCGCACACTTGTACTTTCAGAATTATAATCAACTATTTTGAAACAAATAGATTCACATAGTTAATCAAAAGGCATGTAGAGTAAATTCTATATGCCTTTTTTATTTCAATTATTAAAATGTTTTTATGAGCAAATTTTCAGATCATAATTTTAAAAATCAAAAGGCATTAATTCGTGTCGACTTTAATGTTCCGCTTGATGCAGCATATACTATCACCGACGATAACCGTATGCGTGCAACACTTCCCACTATTAAAAAAATATTGGCCGATGGTGGCAGTGCCATTTTAATGAGTCATTTGGGTCGACCAAAAGATGGCCCAACCGAAAAATATTCTCTCAAACATTTGGTAAATCATTTAAGCGGTTTATTGGGTGGTGTTACCGTAAAATTTGCCGATGACTGCATTGGTGCCTCTGCAACCGAATTGGCTGCATCATTGCAACCGGGCGAAGTTTTATTATTAGAAAACCTTCGCTTTTATAAACAGGAAGAAAAAGGCGATGAAGCATTTGCCGAAAAATTATCAAAGCTTGGCGATGTTTGGGTAAACGATGCTTTCGGTACCGCACACCGTGCACACGCATCCACTGCTGTCATTGCAAAATACTTTACAAAAGAAAACAGGTTCTTTGGTTTTGTAATGGAAGGCGAAGTAACAGCTGCCGAAAAAGTATTGCATAAATCCGAAAAACCATTCATGGCAATCATAGGTGGGGCAAAGGTTTCAGACAAAATCCTCATCATCGAGAATTTATTGGAACGTGCAACCGATATCATTATCGGCGGCGGCATGGCTTATACTTTCTTTAAAGCACAGGGCGGTAATATTGGTAATTCTTTATGCGAAATAGATCGCTTGGAAACAGCAAAAGAATTATTAACGAAAGCAGCTGCAAAAGGTGTTTGCATTCATTTGCCAAGCGATAGTATCATTGCCGATAAGTTTGCTGCTGATGCAAATACTTCATCAGCACCATCAAACAGTGTTCCTGATGGTTGGATGGGATTGGATATTGGCCCTAATGCAGTTGAACAATTTACCAATGCCATCAAACGTTCAAAAACAATTTTATGGAATGGTCCGATGGGTGTTTTTGAAATGGATAAATTTCAACACGGCACAAAAGCTATTGCAACAGCAGTAGCCGAAGCAACAGCGCTTGGTGCATTTAGTTTAGTGGGTGGTGGCGATAGCGTTGCAGCCGTTAACCAGTTTGGTTTTGCCGATAAAGTAAGTTATGTATCAACAGGTGGTGGTGCCATGCTCGAATACTTCGAAGGAAAAGTATTACCGGGTATTGCAGCGGTGAATGAATAATTTTTTTATTTCTTTTCTGAAAAAGCGGTTATACTTTTATAACCGCTTTTTGTTTTTGTGACTGTAGATCTATGTATAAATTAACTGAACGAATATGAAAAAGTTATTTTTCCTCTCAACATTATTTTTCTTTTGTTTATTTATAAATACCGTTTATGCACAAAAACAATTAACAGTAAAATTAAAAGACGATAAACAAAAACACGAAGTTTTGGTGACGATCAACGGTAAAGCATTTACCAATTTGTTGTATGATGATACTTTGTACAAACCAATTTTATATCCCGTTTACTCTCCGGCTCAGCAATTAATTACAAGAGGTTTCCCTTTAGCACCTCGTTCGGATGAACCTACCGATCATCCGCATCATCAGGGTATTTGGTTTAATTACGAAAATGTGAATGGGCTTGACTTCTGGAATAATTCTTATGCCATTCCTGCATCCAAAAAAAGTTTGTATGGTAGCATCAAAACAGATAAGATCATTTCATTAAAAAATGGAACAACTGCTGAGTTGAAAATGAGTGCAAGGTGGATCGATCATAACAATTCCATCCTGTTAAAAGAACAAACAACTTATTTATTCAGTGGTAATGAAGAAGAAAGGATCATCGACAGAATAACAACTCTCACCTCAGTAACCGATGTTGTTTTTAATGATGCAAAAGATGGTTTGTTGGGATTAAGGATTGCAAAAGAATTGCAGATACCAACCATCGAAACCAAAAAGTTTGTTGATGATAAAGGAAATGTAACATTGGTAAAAGCAATAAAAGATTCAACCATCAACGGCAATTATTTAACGAGTGAAGGAAAAGAAGGCGATAGCGCATGGGCTACAAGGGCCAACTGGTGTTTATTGTATGGAAAGAAAAATAATGAAATGATAAGCATTGCCATTATCGATCATCCCCAAAATATTGGTTACCCAACTTATTGGCATGCCAGAGGATATGGTTTATTTGCAGCAAATCCGTTAGGACAAAAAATATTCAGCAACGGTAAAGAAGATATGCATTTCACTTTAAAAAAAGGCTCGTCGGCTACATTCCGTTACAGGATTGTAATTGCCGGCGGTATCAAAAAATTGAGTAATCAAAAAATAGATCAATTGGCAAAAGATTTTTCAACGATTGATATTGAATGATTTTGTGTTGATTCTTTGCAACAAGGTGGATTTTTTATTTGCTGCCGTTCCGTCATAAATTAATATTTAGGTATTTCCTTTGATGTATATTTAACTCAACAAATTTAAAAATCATGAGTACAAGAAACATAGTTCTGATAGTTATCGGAGCTTTCATATTAATGTTAGGTTGGTCAGGATGCAATGGCTACAACGGTTTGGTGCAACAGGATGAATCAGTAAAAAATGCATGGAACAAAGTACAGAGCGATTATCAACGCCGTGCTGATCTGATCCCTAATTTGGTGAACACAGTAAAAGGTGAAGCTAATTTCGAACAAACAACTTTACAGAATGTTATCACTGCCAGAGCAAGTGCTACACAAATGAAAGTGGATGCGAAAGATCTGACACCCGAAAAATTACAACAGTTTCAGGCAGCACAGGGTCAGTTATCTCAGGCTTTGGGAAGATTATTGGTGGTATCAGAAAACTATCCCAACCTCAGGGCCAACGATGCATTCCGAGGATTGCAGGCACAGTTGGAAGGAACAGAAAACCGTATCAAAGTTTCGCGTAACGATTTTAATGATGCTGTTCAAACATATAATGTAAAAGTGCGTTCATTTCCTATGAACATGTTTGCCGGTATGTTTGGTTTCAAAGAAAAAGAAGGATTTAAAGCCGAAGCAGGAAGTGAAAAAGCTCCTGAAGTAAAATTCTAATCGCATTAAAAAATACTGATGCTAAACTTTTTCAGAAAAAAAGCAATTGATCTTTTCAGTGATGAAGAGAAACAAATGATAACTTCTGCCATTCAGTCGGCCGAACTAAAAACAAGTGGCGAAGTAAGGGTATATATAGAAAGTAAATGCAGTTTTGTAGATCCCTTAGATCGTGCCATCGAATTATTTCAAAAATTAAATATGCAAAACACCGCACAGCGAAATGCTGTGCTGGTGTATGTTGCAATGAAAGACCGTCAACTGGCAGTGTTTGGCGATGAGGGTATTCATCAAAAAGTTGGCGACGTGTTTTGGAATAATGCAGTGAAAGAAATGTTGCAGCATTTTAATAAAAATAATTATGCGCAGGGTATTGCCGGTATTGTTGCACAGATCGGTGAAGCATTGCAACAACATTTTCCTTACGATGCAGCAACCGATGCTAACGAATTACCCGACGATATTGTTTTTGGACGATAATAAAATTAGTAATGTCACCTTGCGCTTATCTGAAGGTGATTCAAATTCTATGGCTTTAATAAACGCAGTCTGACATCGACATGAAAAAAATTCTTACCATATTTCTATTACTTTTTTCACTGCATGTGGTTGCACAAAAAAGTATCCCCAAGCCCAATCCGCCAAAATTGGTTGTTGATAATGCCAATGTGTTTGATGATTACGACCGCGACCAGTTAGAAAGAAAATTAGTGGCGTTAGACGACAGTACTTCTAATCAAATTGCAGTTGTTACGGTTAATACGTTGAATGATGAACCCATTGAAGATGTTGCTACTCGAACATTTCGCGAATGGGGTATTGGTAATAAAAAAACAAATAACGGTGTGCTGATTCTGATCGCTGTTGCCGATCATAAAGTACGCATCGAAGTGGGTTATGGATTGGAAGGGGCTATACCCGATATTGTTGCCAACGATATTATAACAAATGACCTGCGTCCTGCATTCCGTCAAAATAATTATTATGGCGGCATCAATAAAGCAGTGGATGATCTGAGCAAAGCTGCTGTTGGCGATTATAAAATAAAACGCGAAAGAAATAATACAGGAGGCAATAGTGCCGGAAGTGTATTGAAATTTATTTTAATTTTAATTTTTGTCATCATCATCATGGCATTGCGCGGCGGCGGGGGAGGAGGAGGCGGATTATTAACAGGCATGTTGTTGGGAAGCATGATGGGCGGCGGCGGCAGAAGCAGCGGCGGCTGGGGCGGCGGCGGCTTTGGCGGTGGAGGCGGCTTTGGTGGATTTGGTGGAGGAAGCAGTGGCGGCGGTGGTTCCAGCGGAAGTTGGTAGAAACAATTTTTCTTTATATTTTTATAAAAATTTATCAATCATTTAAATAATTCATTCGATGAAAAAACTGATTATCGCTTTCCCGATCATGTTATTGGCTACAAGTATTCAGGCACAAACTGTTGGGAAAAAATTTCAGGTGCTTGCCTCTGTTAAATCAAATACTACAGTTAACCAAATGGGCACCGAGATGGAAATTCCTTCAACAGGAGATATAACAACCGATTTTGAAGTTAAATCGTTAGCAGGAAAAACCGTTACGCTTACATCAACACTAAAAAGAATTGCCGGTGGCATGACGATGATGGGAAATGAACAAAAATTTGATTCGGATGATTCAGCTACACTCAATAATCCGCAACTGGCCGAAGCCCTTAAAGAATTAAATAAACCCGGCGATATTACTGTTGAAATTGGCAAAGCAGTTTTGTATAAAGATATGAGCGGATTACAAAGCGGAGAAGATGTTGCTACTTATTTATTCAGTCCTGTTGATGCAGCTTCTGCAAAAGAAGGATTTGCGTGGAGCGATTCTGTTTCATCTGCCGAAGGCTCTAAAATTGTAAATAAATATACCGTATCGAAAGTAACAAAGGACGAAGTAACCCTGATTGTTATCAGCGATAATAAAACGATCACTACCAAACAACAGAACGGTATGGACCTGAAAGTTACAATGGATGGTGCTTTAAATTCAACCCGCATTTATGATGCCTCAAACGGCCTGTTAAAAAATGCAACAACAACTTTTTCTGCAAGCGGTAATACCGAAGTGCAGGGTATGACAATTCCGATGACCACAAAAGGAAGCGGAACAATTACCATAAAATAAATACAGATCCCTCTCCCAGACAAAAGGCCGTTGCAAATTTGCGATGGCTTTTTTGTTACCGGCAGTTGGATAAGAAGGAGGCTACTGTTGCGTCGCACACTTGTGCGGTTTGTTCTTTACTTAACTGTTTATCTAAAAAAAATGTTCAATAAAGTTCTGAACGTTGAAGTGTGCGACGCAACAGGTGATGCCCGCCCGTACCGAACGCTGGAATCAAAAAAAAATAATTTCAACAGGTACGTTCGGGCGAGCCATAAAAAAACTACAGCCGGTATAAAACCAACTGTAGTTTTTTTATAAATGAAATAAATTTATTTCTTGTCAGGAATTTGCGATTTAATATAATCGGCTTGTTCCTTTAATCCCGCGGCTTCTTTTTTTGTTGCCAATCCCTTCAACAAAAAATTATTGATGAAAGGGTCTGTTTGGTTCCTGTATGCAGCAGGAATTGCTTCGCGGAATTTCACAATTTGATCAACACCTTTTTTTAATTTATTGATGTCTTTTATTTTAGCAAGTAAGGCACTGAACGATTGCAATTGCTGAAACTTTCCGTCGGAGATAGGTGTTTTTTCAAACTCATCAGAAATAAAATCGAAAGAAGTTTCATCACCAAAACTGATCAGCACATTCGAGATGGCAGTAGCCAATTTTCCTTTCGATGGTTTTTTACTTAATTCTTTCGCTGCATTAAATGCACCCGTGCTGTCTATCTTAGACCATGCTTCCAATGCACTTCCTGCAATGCTGTACGATGAATCGTAAGTTGCTTTTTCAAACAGGTTTTTGTAGGCATCTTTTTTATAGCGGCCTAACAACTCAATGGCTTTTGCACGAACGGTTGATTTAGCATCGTTCTTTGCCATCTCTTCAAGTATAGGTTCTGCTTGTGTTTTAACGCCATCAACCGAAATGTTTATTTTATTTAAAGCATAAATACGCAATCCGTAATATTTATCTTTCATCGCCAGTTTTAAAAGATCCAATGCCTTTTGATCGGCTTGCATCTTTGCAGCAAAATCAATCGCTTCCCTTCTGTCAACATACAAACCTGCATATTTATATTGATGGATATAATTGTCTAAAGTTTTATTTTCTTTTTTCTCGCACAACAAAATCTTATCGCCGTCGAAATTGATCAGATCAGGTTTTGAAGCAACGGCAAACGAAAAAGTATCAACTGCATTTTGTGCCCAAACTTTATATCGGGTTTTATTGGCACCGTTATAAATATCGATGGCAACAGGAAGTTTAAACACAGTTCCGGTTTGTGTTTGCTGCACAATAACTTTTGCAGTTTTAGTTGCATCATCGTAACTGTAACTGATATTTAACTTGGGATGACCGCTGCCATAATACCATTGGTTCCAATACCAGTTCATATCTTGCCCGGTCACTTCTTCAAAAGCCAAACGCAATTGATGTGCTTCACCGTTTTTAAATTTATTGGCGGTAAGATATAAATGCAACGATTTAAAGAATGCACTGTCGCCAACATAATTGCGTAACATGTTTAAAATTCTTCCGCCTTTTGGATAACTCACCTGATCGAACACATCTTCTTTGTCGGCATAATAAAAACGAACTAAGTCTTTTTTATAATTCTCAGGATTCGATAAATAACTCAGTATGCCGCGATAATTCACTTCATCGCCTGCATCTTTTCCGTATTTATATTCATTCCAGATCGTTTCGCTGAAATCTGCAAAAGATTCATTCACGGTAATATTGCTCCAGCTTTCGCAGGTAACATAATCGCCAAACCATTGATGGAATAATTCGTGAGCGATCACATCTTCCCAACCATTGCCATCAATTAATTCGCGTGCATCCTGCTGCGCATTTTCAGCGTGCAAAGTTGAAGTTGTATTTTCCATCGCGCCGCTTACATAATCGCGGCCAACGATCTGCGAATATTTATTCCATGGAAAATCAACACCGGTGATCCGCGAATAGAAAGCGATCATTTCGGGTGTATGGCCAAATATTTTTCTGGCAACCGGAGCAAATTCTTTCTCCACATAATAACTTACTTCTTTGCCTTTGTACGAATCTTTCACGATCGAATAATCGCCCACACCCATAAAAAATAAATAAGGCGAATGAGGCAGATCCATTCTCCAGTAATCGGTTCTGGTGCCGTTATTATTTTTTGTTTGACTGATTAATTTCCCGTTCGATAGTGTAACATATTTTGAAGGAACGGTCATCGAAATTTCTTCGGTACATTTTTGATTAGGCTTATCGATAGTAGGGAACCAGGCAGAGTTGGATTCTGTTTCACCCTGTGTCCATATTTCTGTTGGCTTATTTTTTTCTTCGCCTTTAGGGTTAATAAAATACAGTCCCTTGGCATCGCTGATAGCCGCACTGCCTTTAGCTTTCAGCTCGTTTGGTTTAGAAGTGTAATCTATAAACACAACATAATTTTCGGTTGCTTTATACGTTTTGTTTAGTTTGATGGAAAGAAAAGATGAATCATAATTGTATTTCAGATCGGTATATTTCCCATTTTTAAAAACAGCAACTTTGTTGATGTTCATTCCCTTGGCATCTAATTGCAACGTATCGGTTGGATAAAAATGAGGATGTAAAGTGATCCACGCTTTTCCGTATAAATACGATTTGGAAAAGTCGAACTTAACCTCCAGTTTGGTATGAACCAGATCATTGATCTTGGTGGCACTGGCCCTGTAATCTTTTTTCCAGCTGGTATCAACAGTTTCCTGTTGTGCATGGGCAGCAACAAAAGCAATCAATCCAATCAACATTAAATATTTTTTCATACTTCATTTTTTATGGATGATAAAGATAAATGCTTGCACATAAAATGGTATCATATTTTTTTCTGATGAGGATATTAAGGATAAGTGGAGAATTAACAGGATTAAGCACTTTATTTTCAGTTAGATTTGTGCATAATATATCTGCAGATACTTATGATGAAACTATTCTTTAGAAGCTTTCTTTTGATGGTGTTTGTTGCAACTGTTTCAAACCTCAAAGCACAACAGGAAAAACATTTTATTTTTATACAAAGCGAAAATCACAAACCTTTTTCTGTTCAGTTGAACGATCAAAACTATAATTCCACCAATTCGGGTTATGTAACGATTTCGCAGTTACTGACCGGAAAATATTTTATAACGGTTAGTTTTCCCAGGAATATAATCCCTCAACAAAAATTTATCATCGATGTAAATATGAACGATTGGGGAACAGGTTATACTTTAAAACAAAGTTCCGCCGGTTGGAACCTGATAAATATTGTTGACAGCAATATTGTTGTGATGAACGAAACGGAACTGGAAAAATCGATATCAAATAAAACAGCCGCAGCAACAGTGATCCGCGATACTGCAGCAGTTAATCACGACACAGTTGCCATAAAAGAAAAAGAGACCGAAAAAAATATTGTACAACAGGATACGGCTGTTACAGCAAAAATCATCGTTGCCGAAAAACCGGTCGATTCAAATATTGTAGTTGCAGATAATCAACCTAAAACAAATAAACAGGATACGGTTTCTGTTAACAGCGATACTGTAGTAATAAAAGAGAAAGAAGCCGAAAAAAATATTGTAAAACAAGATACGGCTGTTACGACAAAGATTGCTGTTGCCGAAAAACCAATTGAAGCAAATGCTGTGGCCGTAGCAATTCAGCCCAAGCCCAACAAATCAGTAATAAAAACATTCGAAAAAATTGCAGCATCCAGTATCGAGCAGATTTATGTTGTGAGGAATGAAAAAGGATTTGATACAATAGCCATCTTTATTCCATTGAACCCCGTGCCTAAAATTGTGACACCGGTAAAAAAATGTACGGCGTTTGCTACTGACGAAGATTTCTTCAACATACGATTAGCTATGGCAAAAGTTACAACCAACGATTCGATGAATGTTGCAGCTAAAAGTTTCTTTGAACTGAAATGTTATTCGGTTGAACAAATAAAAAATCTCGGGTACTTATATTTAACCGATTCGGGAAGGTATAAGTTTTTCGAATTGGCAAAGCCATACATTTCTGATAGCGAAAAATATGCTTCGCTGCAATCGCAATTATCGCAAACAAACTGGATCGAAAAGTTTAAAGCATCGCTTCAAAATAATTAATCATGCACCGTTATTTTTTAGAAGTTGCTTATAAAGGAACGCATTACAGTGGCTTTCAGGTGCAGTCGAATGCCAATTCAATTCAAACAGAAACAGAAAAAGCATTAGCGGTTTATTTCAAACAAGAAATTAATTTAACAGGCTCATCACGTACCGATGCAGGTGTTCATGCCTTGCAAAATTTCTTTCATTTCGACACAGCACTCAACATCACAAAAAACGATCTGTATCGTCTCAATGCCATCCTTCCCAAAGATATCATTGCAAAAAATATATTTGCCGTAAAGCCTGATGCGCATTGCAGGTTTGATGCTTTGTCCAGAGAATATCAATATTTTATTTATCGATCGAAAGACCCGTTTAAGGCTGACAGGGCTTGGTTTTATCCATACAAGACTGATATGGATATTTTACAGGAAGCGGCAACAATTATTAAGCAGTACAAAGATTTTACTTCCTTCTCTAAGCGAAATACGCAGGTAAAAAATTTTTTATGTACGATAGAGCATTCCGAATGGATGATGAAAGATGACAGCCTGATTTATACAGTTCGTGCCAATCGTTTTTTGCGTGGCATGGTAAAAGGATTGGTAGGCACCATGTTAAAAGCAGGAAGAAAATTAATTACGCTCGATGAATTCAAAAACATCATTGAATCAAAAGATTGTACCGCTGCAAACTTTACACCACCCGCACATGGATTGTTTTTAGTGGCAGTAAAATATCCTGAAGATGTTTTTTTAAACGAAGAGTGAAGACGAAGTCATTCAAATGTTTATTAACTTAACGTGAGTTCGGGATATGAAGCGAAGGATAGCACACAGATAACGCTGATGAAACAGATAATCGCAGCTATTTTATTTTTTGATTTAAAAATTACCTGATACAGGATGGTATCCTATTCTATTTTTTAGGATAAAAACATCGCAGGCAAGAGATTAACACTGAAATGCCGCTTTGCGGCATTCAATCCGTTAACATCCGTTTTTTCTGTGTTATCCGTGTTCCATTTCTTATGCATTGTTATCACGAACTCACCTTAACTTATTTTCTTTTGTGACTGTTTCTCTACTTTTTTGAACCCGTTCCCGGTTTTGTGAAACACGTACACTCATCAATAACAAGGCTTTAGGGCAGTAGAATACATTCTAAGATTTGTACCTCAACCTGATATACCAGATAACAGAAAAAATAATTTATATATCGTTTATGGAAAAAACTCTTTTCCGCATCTAACCTTTAATGCAGAGGCGCAGATTGAAATAATTGATTAGTAAAACACCTGCAATTCTCAATTTTTAAACATTAGTAAATAAAATCATGATGAACCGTAAATCCACTTCCATCATATTCACAAACTTTCACATTTCTTTTATGCCATTATCAAAATAATTCAGTTGCTTTTACATTAAATTCGATTTTTATATTAAAACACCTCTAAAACTGCGTAATGAAAAATATTATCAACGCTTCACACAGACAAATTTCATTAATAAAAACTTACTCCTACTTTCTGCAAATGCTTATTTAAAACCGCAGTTAAAATCCCCCCACGGAATCAGTTATACATTTCACTAATCAGATAGTTCTTTTATCCTAAAATGAAATTCATGAAAAAAAATTTCTTTTTTCTAATACTGTTGTTCCTTTCATTTAATTATTCGTTTGCTCAAACATCTTCCATACGGGGCACTATTACCGACACATTAAATAAACAGTCTCTTAAAAATGCTTCAGTACTCTTATTGTATAAAACCGATTCTGTTTTATACCGGCACACAAAAACCGATAAGAACGGAAAGTTCGAACTCAATAACTTAAAAGCAGGTAAATATGTTTTAATGCTTACCTATCCTGCTTATGCCGATTTTATGGATGAAATAATTGTGCCCGATACAGGTCATCTTCAATTAGATCATTTGGCATTGCTTACAAAAGCAAGATTACTCGAAGAAGTAGTTGTTCATCAGAGAATTCCGCCCATCCGGTTAAAAGGCGATACGCTCGAATTCATTGCCGATAGTTTTAAAGTTAAACAAGGGGCAACTGTAGAAGATTTGCTGAAAAAATTTCCGGGCTTCACTGTGAACAGCAAAGGTGAAATAACTGCACAGGGACAAAAGATCGAAAAAGTTTTGGTAGATGGGGATGAATTTTTTGGTGATGATCCAACAATGGCTACACAAAACTTAAATGCAAAAGATGTGGCCAAAGTGCAGATGTTTGATAAGAAAAGCGATCAGTCGGTCATTACCGGAATTGATGACGGGCAAAAGCAAAAAACTTTAAATCTTATTTTAAAAGAGGATGCCAAGAAAGGATATTTCGGCAATGCCCAGGCAGGAACCGATTTTGATAAATATTATCAGGCAAAATTAACTGCCAATAGATTTACCAGTAAAATGAAAGCGGGTATTTATACCACCGTTGACCGCACCGGAAAAAATAATATGACCTGGAATGAAATGCAGGACTTCAGCGATAACCTTACAATTTCAGCTGAAGATGGCGGTAGTATCGGTTATCAAAGCGATGGATTTGATACTTATAATTTGCAGGGCATCCCCGAAAACCTCACTACGGCAGCCATGTTCAACAACAAGTTTGGCAAGTATAAAAGTAATACGGTTAATAATTATTCTTTCAAGGATCAGCATATTGCCGGTGATGCCACAACCAACAGCACTTATATTTTACCCGATACAGTTTATTATAATAACCAAACCAATCATTTCAATAACAGTAAATGGCAGCACTCATTTGGTACAAGAAATGAATTGAATCTCGATTCGTTGAATACCATAAACATTAACGCAAAAGGAACCTGGGGGCATACTTCTCAGAACAGTGTTTTCGGCAGCGAATATTTAACGAAAGACAAGCAACGTGTTAATGGCAGTAACAGGATCAATACTTCCACAGGAAATAACGACGGACAGAAAGCTGATCTGTTTTATAAAAGAAAATTCAATAAAGAGGGTACACATACATTTACTGTAAATGCAACTTTTTCGGACCACAATAACAACAGTGATGGTTATTTATATAATCAAACAAGCTTTTATAAAAATGGTATTATCGATTCAGCGCAAGTTATCGATCAACGCAAAACCAACACTTCTTTTTCGAGATCGGTACAGGGCTTATTGAGTTATACAAATCCGCTTACAAAAAAAATATCACTCAATATCAATTATACTTTCAATACTAATAATAGCGAACAGGATATTAGATCTTTCGAGAAAGTAAATGGTAAATACGATTCACTGAATTTATTATACAGCAACCATTTTAAATTCATCAATACAGCAAACAAAGGAGGCTTCTCATTAAACTACAACACAAAAAAATTAACTGGAAGGATCGGCTTGGCATTGCAGAATCTTGTGTTAAAAGAAACTAATTTGTATAACGATTCGTCGTTGCAGCGCAGTTTCGTTAATTTTTTTCCAACAGCATTTTTACGCTGGAAATTTTCGAGTGAAGGAAGTGTTTATTTTAATTACAGCGGATATTCAAGTCAGCCCTCGTTGAATCAGATCCAGCCTATTATCAATAATAACGATCCGTTGAATATTGTAATTGGCAATCCCGATTTGAAACCTTCGTTTGTGCATAGCATATACTTTAACGCATGGAATTCGAAAGTTTTAAATAATCAATACTTTGGCATTTACGGAAATCTTTCTTTCACACAAAACGCCTTCAGCAATAAGGACTCGGTAGATAATTTGGGAAGGAAAATTAATCAAACAGTTAATGTGGATGGCATTTACAATTATCGCCTGAGTTTTAATTTTGGTAAGAAAATCAAATTTAAAAAATTAGACCTTGGTATAAGTCCGTCTATCAACGGCAGTAGAAATATTAATTTCATCAATGGATTACAAAATATAACTAAAACCATTGCCGGTGGTTTATGGTTCAGAGTTGGAAAAAGTGTAGAAAATAAATTTGACATCAATTTCAGGTATAATCCAAATTATAATCATTCGGTATCTTCCATCAATACTTCTGCAACAACAAATTACTGGACACATACTTTTAACAGCGACGTTTCTTATAAATTTAAGAAAGGCTGGAATATCAACTCTGATGTAGTGGCCAATTTTCGCCAGAAAATAAATCCAACCGATATAAACACCAATTCTATTGTTTGGAACGCTTCGCTTGAAAAAAGATTATTAAAGAAGAAAGACCTCTATGCCATTTTTACTGTGAATGATATTTTAAATCAGAACATCGGCTTCAACAGGAATATCACCAGCAACTTTATTACCGAGAATACCTACACCACTGTGCAAAGATATTTTCTTGTTTCGCTGCGCTGGAGGTTTGCAAAAAACAGAAAAATTAATGAAGATGATTTTTGATCATAAAAAAAATTATTCGATGAAAAATATATCAATCGTTCTATTATTATTAATAACGCATGCAACGCATGCACAGCAAATATTTATAACTGCGGGCAAAATTGAGTACGAAAAGAAAGTGAATATCCACAAACAAATTGAAGGAAGTTCGTGGTTAGAAAATCTGAAAGATAAAATTCCGCAGTTTCAAACAACGTATTATAATTTATATTTTAAAGATGATAAAACATTGTTTGAAAAAGGGAGAGAAGTAAATGAGAAGATCCCTTTTTTTGGCGACGATGGAAGCATTGATGATATTGTTTTTACCGATTTACAAACCCAGCATTTTTACAAGAAACAACAGGTGTTTGAAAAAAAGTTTTTGTTAAGCGATTCGATCAGATCGGTAAAATGGAAGATCACGAACGATACAAGGGATATTGCAGGTTTTGAATGCAGGAAAGCAGTAGGCATTATTTTAGATTCGGTTTATGTTGTTGCATTTTATACCGATCAGATACCTGTTGAAGGTGGCCCTATGTCGTTCTGTAATCTGCCCGGTATGATCTTAGGTCTTGCCATTCCAAGAATGAACACAACATATTTTGCTACAAAACTTGAATTGCTTGAACCTAAGCCTGAAAAGCTTGCCGCACCCGAGGGGAAAATGAAAAAGACCGATTACAAAAACTTACAGGTTACATTGCAAAAAGCCATCAGCGATTGGGGCGAATGGGGGAGAAAATATATTATAAACTCGTTGTTATAGATATAGTGTTCCGGTAAAAGAATTGTCGTGAAAAATAATATTTAATTACAAGTTAAATCTGTATGAAAAATTTTTTACTGATTCTGTTCTCTTGTTGTATTCAGTATTCAATTGCGCAAACAAAATTGAGTGGTAAAGTAATGGACAGTATTTCTAAACAACCTTTAGCAGGAATAAATGTTTTCTTAAGCAACACCTCTATCGGGGCCATCAGTGATGAAAAAGGCGAATTTATCATTCAACAAATTCCGCAGGGGAAATTCGAATTGATTGCTTCTTCTTTAAATTACGAAACACATGTCTCCATCATTCAATCTGCGGGCAAAGCATTATCGTTAACAATACAAATGAAACCAAGCGCAAATATTTTGCAGGAAGTGGTTGTTGAATCCTACGACAGAAATGGTTGGGCAAAATGGGGCGATTATTTTAAAAATAATTTTATCGGGGCCCCTTCGTTAAGCAAAGATTGTAAATTACTGAACCCCGACATCCTGCATTTTAAGTTAAACAGTAAAACCAATACTGTTAGGGCATTCGCACACGAAAAATTAATATTCGAAAATAGGGCATTGGGTTATAGGATCAGTTATCTGTTGATCAAATTTGAATTTGACATTACAAACAACAGTTTTAAATATGTTGGATATCCCTTGTTTGAAAATTTGGTGCCTTTAAATCTTGATGAACAAAAAAAATGGGAGTCTGCGAGAACTGCAACCTATCATGGTTCATTGATGCATTTTATGCGAAGCTTATACAGCAATCAATTGCTCGAAGAAGGTTTTGAAGTAAAAGCAATGAAAAAGATTACTGGTGAAGAGAGGACTCGTGTTAAAAAATTATTCAAAAAGATGGACGAACCTGCCAGGACTTTGCTGAATAAAGATTCACTTGAATATTACAATAAGGTCAGTAAACTATCCTTTACGGATGATACCGTTATTTTAAGCAAATTGCTTCCAAGAGACAGTATTGTTTTTCCTGTTGATGAATCAATAGAACCGGGAGCAGTGTTTTTTGAATTTGATGATATCCTGCACATAACTTATTTACATAAAAAAGAGCCGGCAGCATATACAAGGCTTTTATTGAAAAGGCCTGACAGGGATTTTATTTCTTCAGATTTATCATTACCCAATAAGAAAGGTGTTTCTGTTTTTAGAAATGGAAATTATTTCTATGGTGAAAATATTTTTACAGACGGCTTTTGGGCATGGTCCGAAAAATTAGCTACAATGTTGCCATCTGATTATTGGCCGGCTAAAAAAGATGAGACATATTAATTATATTTTTTTGGTGAAATATTATTTTCTTAATTTTAGTTAACTAATAAAACACCATATGAAAAAGACATTTTTCTTCCTCGGCTTATGCTGCATCTTCAATTCAGCATTCACCCAAAAAAAAGAACTTGAAGTAACAGTAGCTGATACCATGTTAATTCCGGCAGATCATTTTATTATGAGGGTTTCTGCTTCGCAAAATGCATTTTATGATAACCCCGATACCACCGAAATAAAAAGACCTAATTATTATGTAAATTCAAGAGGAAAGATGATAGACCTTCAAAAGACAATCATAAATAAGCTTGAAATAAAAATGGACAGCATAGGATTTCACGCATTGCCTAAATCTTTGAAAGATTTTCAGAATTACGGGGATTACTCAAATCCTTCATTAAACTTTCGTGTCAACGGCAAAGATTCTTTGGTCATTTTTATTAATAAAATAATTGCGGACAAAAACCTTGTTTTGAATATAATTTCTGTTCAAACAAATAACATTTCAAATTATGAAGAACAGTTATTAAAAAAAGTAATTGCGAAAGCAAAGAAACACGCTGTTTATTTGGCTTCTTTATCAAATAATAAGATTGCCTCTGTTATATCACTTAGTGAGCATAATAATGTTTATTACAATAACTCGTTTAACGCCAATGTATTTCAGGGAATTTCTCTTACAGAAAAAGATGCTAAAAAGATCTTAACAGAATATATGATCCAAAACAGTATAACAATGAAATTTTCTTTGGAATAGAGCCGGCGTTTTTCAATAAAAAAATCAAAGCGCAACAATTATTTATAATTGTTGCGCTTTTGTTGTTAGCCAATCAGATCTGCTGACTCTGCACAGCAAAAAAATATTATTCGTAAACTCCTTTTTCATGGAGCTATAACCATGAGTTGGGAACTGCGGAAATAAAAAGGTTAGATGCTTGGCTTATTATAAGATTACCAGTTCATAAATTGAACGCATTTGGCGATCTCTTATCATTTCTGATTAGCTTTAAATACGGAAATGCTACTGAATAATGATAAATTAATAGCAATGAAAAAAATACTAATTGGCATTAGTTGTTTATTGATCTTTCATGAGGTTAATGCAAAAAATACAGAGGACAGCTTGTTTACGAAAAAGAATATTCTAAACATCATGGAAAAAGTTGCCGATTGGCAACTGAAACAATGGGAAGAAAAAGGCAGTGCATATAAATGGGACGACTGGACAAATGCTGCGGGCTATACCGGACTTTATGCCCTCAGTACCATCAGTCCCAAAAAAGCATATGAGAATGTATTAATAGAAAAAGGAGAGCAGCTCCATTGGCAAACAGGATCAAGAAGATTTTTTGCTGATGATTATTGTATTGGTCAAATGTATTGTTTGCTCTATTCAAAATATAAGGACAAAAAAATGATCCTTCCTTTTAAAGAGTTGGCAGACAGTATTTGCTTATTGCCGCATACTGAAAGTCTGGAATGGGAAAATCAGATACAATTAAGAGAATGGGCATGGTGTGATGCTTTATTTATGGGTCCCACTTCATTGAGCTATTTAAGTTCGGTGATTGGCGAAAGAAAATATCTTGATATCGCATTGAAATTATGGTGGAAAACTACAGACTATTTATACGATTCATCGGAACACTTATTTTCGAGAGATGGCAGCTATCTCAATAAAAAAGAGAAGAATGGAACAAAGGTTTTTTGGAGTCGGGGTAATGGTTGGGTATTGGCAGGACTGGTAAGGGTATTGGAAAATATGCCTCAAAACCATCCCGACAGAAAACGCCTGATCAGTCTGTATAAAAATATGTCTTTAAAAATTGCTGAATTACAACAGGCTGATGGAACCTGGCATGCTTCTTTATTAGACCCTGAAAGCTATCCGGTTCAGGAAATGAGCGGAACAGGGTTCTTCACTTACTCCTTATTATGGGGCATCAATCATAAAATAATAGATAGAAAAAAATACTGGCCCATTATTCAAAGATCATGGAAAGCATTGACCGAAGCTGTTCATGAAAATGGAATGTTGGGATATGTACAATCTATCGGTGCAGCACCGAATGCTGTAACTGCCAACAGCACTGAAATTTATGGTGTTGGTGCATTTTTATTAGCGGGTAATGAGTTGTACAGGTGTATGAAGAATTAATGATGTGCACTTTGTTTCTTTCATTGCTACTATAAAACCAAATAGAAACTAAAACTATGGATTGATGTTTGCATTAATTGGGTTTCTCTCACTCCGAGTATTGATATGATGCATTAGAAATAGTTGAGACTTCGCAAGGAATAAACTTAAAATATTTTTGATCCAATAAATAATATCTTTTCTTTTCTCAATTTCTGTGCGAAAAAACATGGCATCATTTATTGCCTTTTTCTTTCTGCAATATTTCAAAATTTCTGCTGACACTGTTTCCATCTTCATCAACAATTGTAATGATATGTTTTCCTGCCTGTGGTTCTAACGCCAGTTGATGAAAATGTTCGGTTGTTGCGATATAATTATCATCTAAATGCCAGAATAATTTTGCATTGCTGTTTTTATGTGTGGCTGTAAAAACTGTTTTTCCTTTTTCGCCGGTGATTTCTTTGGGAACATAAATCTTAGCGGCCTCTTCGGGGTATACTATATCCAAGACCTTTGCTGCATCTATGCTGCAGCCCGGCATATAAACAGGTAATGAAGTGTAATCGGGATGTTTTTGTTTATAATAATATTCGATAGTTGGAGGCAATATAAAATAAGATCGTTGCTGCATATTGTTGGGCGATTCACAACTTTCATTTACTCTGAATGTTCCTGTACGATCCAAATTTATTTTTCTGCAATACGGACAGATAGCTGATTTTTTAGCAGATTCACTCACCATAATAGTATCAACAATTGCACAATCAGTTCCTGCTTTAAAGCCACTGTATCGGCAAATGGGCAAATACATAAAGCCATCTGATGGTGGATCAAACCAGTTGCTTGTTGGTAACAATCTGAAAATATCAAACAATATCGGTGCTGCAGTATTTAAGCCAATCAGATCAGGTCTTCCTTCTCCGCTTGTATTTCCTACCCAAACTATCACACAATATTTTGGCGTTATGCCAACTGCCCATCCATCTCTGAAACCAAAGCTGGTACCCGTTTTCCATGCGATCTTTTGTGCCGAAGAAAATAATCCCCACAACCCTTCTTCGCCCGGCCGCATCACTTCATTCATCGCATTGAATGTGTGCCAGAGTGAAACATAGTCGAAGAGTTGTGAACCTGTTGTCTTTTGCTCCCGACTCCCGACTCCCGACTTCCGACTTAAAATATATTTTGGCATAAACCAATCATTGCCGTTCCATTCATTTTTATTTTTTCTTTGATGATTATACATTCTTGCCATGCTGCTGTACACCCCGGCTAAATCGAATGGCGAAATTTCGCAACCGCCTAATATCAAACTCATACCATAAAAATCGGCAGGTTTATTTAATGTGGTAAAGCCGCATTGTTTCAGCACATCATAAAAACGCTGATATTTAAATTGCTGCAACATTTTTACGGCAGGTATATTTAAACTTCTTGACAGTGCACGGTTTGCAGGTACTGCACCATCATATCCCAGATCGAAATTGGCAGGCATGTATCCGTTTATTTGTGTGGGAATATCAGGAACTAATTGTCGTGGCAATAAAGTTCCCTCAGTCAACAAAGACGCATACAACAAGGGTTTCAGTGTGCTGCCCGGACTTCTTGCTGCCGATAAAACATCAACATAACTTTCTGTTGCCGAATCCTGAGGTTCGTAAATATTGCCAACATAAGCTATAATATTTCCGCTTTCAATTTCAACAACCATTGCCGCTGCATTATTGATTTGATTGCCTTTTAATTGCTGGTGATGCAATGAAATAATATTATTTACCTGCAATTGCAAACCTGTATTGATGGTTGTTTGAACTGCTGTTGAAATATTATCATTTTCTTTTGTTAATGCCGTAAAATCTCTTTTAAATCTGTCCAACAAATGCGGTGCGATTTGAGGCAATGGCTTTGGTTCGCCAGGTAAGGGTTCTGCTTTTGCCAATTCTGCAGTTGTGTTATCGATCGTTTTATTGGCTGCCAGCTTATCTAATAATTCGTTTCGCTTGTGCAATAATATCTCGCTGTTTTTTCCGGGATGTACCAGTGATGGTGCATTAGGTAAAACTGCCAGAGCAGCCATTTCGCCCCAGGTTAGTTGCGATGCATTTCGACCGTAATAACGCCATGCTGCTGCATCTAACCCAACAACATTACTTCCGAAAGGTGCATTGGCGGCATACAGTGCAAGGATCGATCTTTTATGATATGAACATTCCAAACGCAGAGCCAGCAAGCATTCGGTGAGTTTGTTCCACACGGTTCGTTTATTGTTTTGTTTGTATAAACGAATGACCTGCATGGTTAATGTACTGCCGCCGCTGACCGTTTTTTTATTGCTTAAATTTTGTTTGATGGCGCGACCAATAGCAATAGGGTCGATGCCAAAATGATAATAAAAACGTTTGTCTTCGAAAGCTGTGATGCACTTGATAAATTTTTCAGGAATATTTTTATTGTATGGAAAACGCCATTGCCCATCGGCTGCAATGCTTGCATTTAAAAGGTTTCCGTCTTTATCGGTAATTACAAAACATGTTGGAGCATTAAATAATTTTGACGGCAGTGAAAACCAAAACCAAATAAATAAAATGATGGAGATGATCCATTTTATTTTGGAAGGAATGGAACGATTTTTAAAATAATTTATGATCTTACTGAACATTTCTGTTTAAAATAATTTTGTGCAATTCATATTCTATTGTTGAAGAGTGCGACGCAACCGCAGCCTCACCGGAGTTACAATTGCCTGTAACATAAATTTTGTTTTAAAAATATTTTTCGTTTAAAAAAAACGTCAGCCATTTATTAGATGGCTGACGCTTTTTTTATTCAACAACTTCCACCCATTTACCACTAACGCCGCCGCTGATAGTATGATCGTACATGGCTTCGGCATACACACCCGGCCAAAAATATTTACCGGGATATGCTGCATTTAATTGCACATAATAAATTAAAGTTTCGTTGGGTTTGATGTTGAAATAATGATACACCCTGTCGTCGCGAATATCCATATAATCGCTGGCAGATGATTTAAATGCACCTTCGCTGTTATATAATCTTGTATTTAAAATTTCCCAGCCGCTTGGAAAAATTTGTGATAATGCCATTTGATTATATACACCTCTTGTGCCCGGGTTTTTAATAGTAACTTTTGCCACGAAATCTGTTCCCTGCTTGATTTTACTTATATCAACGGCATTGCCGTTATTGGTAAGATAGTTTACACTTACCTGCAAAATATTTGCGTTGTTGGTTATGGGAACAATTTGATTGCTTAGTGGTTGTCCCTGATTAATAACACGAACATATAAAATATTATTCCCATTGTTTTTTAGTGAAATATTCGATTTGTTATTCTGCCACGTAACATTTGTTTGCGATACAACATTATTTGAACTAACAGTAATATTTTGGTTATTGATTTTTGCACTAACATTTATCTTACTGCCATCTTTATTGGCACCGCAATATTTTGCAATGGCAATTAAACTGTATGCTGTTGTTTGTGTGCTGTACCAATCGTCCTGCGAAAGTTTTGCTGCAACTGTTCTTACCAATTGCGATGCTTCTGCTTTGCGGTTCATGATGGTTAATGTTTCTAAAACCATTGCTTCGTCGCGCACATCACTGCCGTACGTAATTCCCCAAATGGGCCTTGCACTGAAGGTTGTGGGCAGTCCGCTGATTAATTGCAATGCCACTTGTTGTTGACCGCTTAAATAATAAGCTGCTGCCAAACGCCATTTAGCTTCGGGTGTTAAAAATTTAAATTCTTTCAATCTGTTCATGGCACCCATTTCAGGAGCTTTTGCTGCAGCCAATAAATATAAGCGGTAAGCCTGCATCAAATCTGTTCCATACCATGCTGCTGTTGTAACATTCCATGCCAGTGCTTTTGTTCTTTCATAATTTCTCCATTGCTGTAATATTTGTGACGGAACATTATAACCTTTTGCAGATGCTTCCAATAAAAAGTTACCTGCATAGTTGGTGCCCCATTCATCACTCGATGCTTCATCGGGCCAGTAAGCAAAGCCGCCATCGTTTGTTTGAAAGTTTTGAATTTTTTGAATGGCGATGCGGATGTTTTTATCGATCTCTGTTTTTCTCTGATCACTCAAATCCATCAACTGATTTAATACCAATTGCGGAAATACTGCCGATGTTGTTTGCTCGATACATCCATGCGGATATTGAATTAAATAGCTTAATCTTTTTTGCAGATTGATGGCAGGAATAGATGAAATTTCAATTGTGGCTTTGCTGCTGCTGCCATCGCCAATCATTGCAGCACTTGTGTTCCAGCTTTGATTAGGCTGTAAAGTATATTCTGTTACCTGAGTGATGGGTGAGTTAGGATTACGAATATCAATCTCAGTTTCATACGCCGTGTGTTCTTTACCACTTGATGCAATAATTTTTATTTTACCAATACCTGTCTTGCTTTTTACTTTGGCCGAAAAGTAAACAACCTGTTCGCCCGTTTTGCTGAATGAAACATTTTGTGATGCACCCGAATTGGCAAATGCATCGCTCTGCAAACTGAGCGTAACATTTTTAATATTATTTTCTGTTGCAAAAACTGTTACAGGAATTTTTAATTCTTCATCAGGCCCTAATACTCTTGGCAATGTTGCTAAAAGCATCAAAGGCTTTTTAACTGCAACCGTTTTTTCTGCAACACCATAAGCACTTACACCATCATTGTTGCCCGACGCAATTACCATTGCTCTTACACTTCCCATATATGATGGCAATATAAAATGATGTGTTTTTGTACCATTACTTTTAAATGGCCCCATGAATTGTACAACAGGTTTAAAGCGATTTGCTTTTCGTGTTTTGGCAGCAAGTTCGGCTGAAGCATCGCCGCCAATGGTTAATATTCTTTCCAACTCGCCGCCCCATGCGCCAATTACATAATCGTACACATCCCAAGTTTTTACACCTAATGCTTCTTTGGCATAAAATGCATCATGCGGATTGGGCGTTTTAAATCTTGTGAGGTCAAGTAACCCTTCATCAACAATGGCAATAACATAAGTCATGCTTTTACCGTTTTGTTCCGAAACCGTAATAGATGTATTTGTTTCGGGTTTAATTACATCATTCATTTTTATGATGGGATGAAGGATGCTGTTTTTATCTTCTACTTCTATCGGAATAACACCATACATCCTTATGGGCAGATCGTTGATAGTTTGTGCATGCGGTTGAATTAAGCTAACATTCACATAAATATTGGGGCTCATTTCTTTTTCTGTTTTGAAACTGAATTTTGTTTCGCCCTGTGTTGTATTTACCCAATAATTTTTTAATACTTTACTTCCTGTTTCAATACTGATCAATGCCCTGCCATCCTTGCTCGAAGGAATAGTTAATTTTACTTCTTCACCAACATTATATTTTGGTTTGTTACTGGTGAATGATAACATGGAAGCAGCACTTGGATCGGTATTACCGCTTCTGCTTTGCCAATTATAATCATCAACAAAAAACACTTTTCCTGTTTTATGCCCGCTGCGCAGATCTTTCAGCAAAATCATATAACGGCCATAATCACTTGCACTTAATTTTAAATCATAAATGCCTTTTCCATTGTTCAGATTAACTGTTTCTTTTTTGATGAGTTTATTATAATTATCCTGCGTAAAATTGCTCATATCATTACCGCTGTTATCCCACCACCAACGCCATTGGATCTTATACAACTCAATCTCTATCTGCGTTGCGCCGCTTGTTAATACACCATTCGTATTCACATCAACAATATCAAAGCCATGCGTTTTGCCGCTTAATAAAAAGCCCCATTGTTTATCGCCTTCGGGAACATGAACACCAACATAAGAGCTGTAAGGATTATAAGGCATGGCAACATTATCGATGCTGAAATTGCCGCCGGTTTCAAACACTTTTATCATCAAATTGGCAAGCAACATACCGGGTGCATCTTTACCTGCATCGAACGATGGGTTAATAGTTGCAACTCCATCAGCATTTAAACTTCCGTCAAAAATTGTTTTTGATTGTGGCGTGAATGATGATGTTGGATTATCGAAAACGTACTCTTTGTATTTATCGAAACTTGTTTGTTTCTTATATAACTGTGCATCAACTTTTGCTTTTAAATTTTGAGCTGTTGCTCCAAACAACCATCTGGCCGAAAGTGTTGCATTAGCGTTATTATTTTTTCCAAGAGAGGTAATGCCGTTAAAATCTAAATTAATTTTTAAGCGGTTAGGCATCACTGTTTCGATCTTTAATTTCTTTTCGAAAGTGGCGCCGCCAACTTTAACCCTGCATAACCAATTACCTGTTGGTGCAGCAGCATCGGTAGCAGTTTTAAAAACATTAAAACCATTCTCGGCATTTGTTGTTACCAATCTCTTATACAACTGACCTTTTGGAGAAATCAATTCCATTTCTATGGGATGTTCTTTGGGCAGTTTATTATTTTTATCTTCAATAATGCATCCTAAAAATAAACTGTCGCCCGGACGCCATACACCTCGTTCACCAAAAATAAAACCTTTGATCCCGTTCTTTACTTCGGCACCACCAACATCAAAACGAGAGAGTGGCAACGAGCTCCCATCATCTAATCTGAGATAACTCTTTTCGTTTCCTTTTTTTGCGATCAGCAAATATGGTTTACGTTTTATATCGATCAAAGCAATGCCATCGCTGTTAGAATTTCCTTTGCCGATGATTTGTTGCTGATAATCCAATACCTGCAAATCCACGCCCGACAAGGGTTCGGTGTTGATGATATTATTTACTGCAACAAACAAATTATTGTTGTTACCCAATTTTGCCGATAACCCGATATTGGTTGCTAAAATATTTCTGTTATCGAATCGCTGTTTATTAAAATACGATTTTGAACATGGATTATCTCTTTGCTGCCAGTTATAACCATAAGGATAATAACTATCGTAGCTGCGCCAGAATTCATCATCTTCATCAAGCTTTTCTCCATTGTCGTAATAATAATCTTCATCATCTTCACTAACATCTTTATTATTTTTATCGGGAGAAGAGTTGCAGGTGTAGAGCGAATATTCGGGACGAAAGCCCATGCTGATTCTGTAAATCGCACCGGGTTCGGTTTTAATATATTTATCCAGGTCTAACGAAAAACGATTTCGTTTGTGAAGATTTAAACTTTTATCATCATCTAATTTAATGGTAGCTTTTACCAATGGCTTCGCAACTTTTCGCAGATCCTGCTCGCCGTCTAATTTGTTTGATTGCAAAAATTGCGGAATATTATTTTCATAAATTTTAATGATGGTAACATCAACGGCTTTTAAATTGGTGGCATCAAATGGTAAAATAATTTTTCCGTTACTGTTGGGAAGTATCACTCCTTTGCCATGAATTTTTACCGATGGCAATCGGTTTTCGAAAAATATATTTGCCGTAAAAGCTTTATCCAGCTTATTTCCCCATTGATTTTCTATTCCTTCATTGATGCTTACCAGATAATTTCCATCCAAACGATTCACTGCATAGACTTTTACTTCACTTCCCGAAATCGAATAACTTAAATTTTCTTCTTTACTGATACCGATTAGGCCATCCAAAGTTTGCCCTAACGCCAAGGGATCGCTGAATTGCACCAATGCGTATTGTTCTTCGTCTTGTACAACTTTTACATCCATCACTTTAAAATCGCCAATGGCAGGTACTTCAATTTCTTTACTGTTTTTTAAATTTATGTTTAAGATGCTACCATCCCAACTTAATAATAATTTACCGGCGTTGTTAGAGCGTTTTATGTTTTCGATAATAAAGCCATGCGATTTATTTGTTTCGTTATGTTGCCATTTGATGGATAGATTATTTCCGCCTAAAGATGCACTTAGTATTTTTTCGATATCAGCTGATTGCTCAACATCAGCAGTTAAAATTTGTCCGCTTAAACTCATTAATTCTTTGCTATTGCTTCTTAAACCATTATCAACAACTTCGAAAGATGGTTTGATCGTTTGTACGTTAAATCTGAATTTTTTAAATTTTGACGGAACGTTCAAAACCTTACCCAGACTGAATTCTACTTCATACAACTTATCTGTTTCCAGATCTGCATTAGGTTTAAATTCAATTGTTCTTGCATCAACCCAATAAGATTTTCCTTCTACTGCTGGAGAAAATTCAAATAGATTTTCTTTAAGAGTTTCATTGACAGCATGTGTAACATTTGATTCGGAAGCTAATTGAATCCTGATCGTATTTTTTTTAGAAATGATGCCCGAAGTATAGGCATCAATGTATTTCGAAAACTCCGGATCAACTTCGATTAATTTTTTTTTGTTTTTGCAGGCATCGAAAGAAAGAACGGATACAAATAACAAAAAAAGCCAGCTCAGGTTCTTGAGTGGCATAGATGAAATATTTTTCATATAGCGTTGAATGATTGGAAGGGTAAAAGGTTAACAGTAGAAAGTTATTGAATTAGTTCCGAGATTTCAAAATAAAATATTTGTTAATACAATTTGAGCAATTTTGTTCTGTTTCTGATTGGTTTAATAGAGTTAATAAAAGAACATTTTCAAAATGATTTTTTGCATTAAAATAAATAGAGCTTTCTTCCTGCGGGCTCCCCGCAGCAACCATGCGTTGCAGAGTTAGTAAGTTTACGCTGAAGCCTTGTTGAAACAATACAGTATGCAACCAACGAGTATTTCCTGATAGTATTTATTACTTAGTTGAAAATTGCAGAACCTGGCAAAATTTATCAAGAGCAGAGATTCTGTGGGGAAGAAATTGATAAAACTTTTCGTATAAGCAGACAAAAAATGAGCAAGTAAATATTATCGGATGATGGTGATACTTCCACTTTTCTCTCTCATTAATGGATCCGATATCCCTTTTATTTTTAAGATGTAATAATAAGTTCCAATCGGTACTTGCTTGCCGTTATACAAACCTTTCCATGATTCGTTGGCATCTTTTGTATCAAATACAGGTTGCCCGTTTCTGTCAAAAATAGTTAGCCGATAAAAAGAAGGTGTACAGGAGAAAAGTGGTTTAATCTCATCATTAATACCATCACCATTAGGCGAAAAAATATTGGGTATCACTACATCACATATGCATACATGTGTTTCAACATTCACTAATCCTGAAGCTTCACCGCAAAAATTATATACTTTATAACTGTAAAGCCCTGCATTTACTACAGTATAAAATGGAAGTATATTTCCATCCTGCCACAAATACTTCGAATTGGGAAATGTAATATCCCATCGCAAAGTATCTTCAATGCATTTCGAAATATTTCCACTTAGTGTAACTGATGGCGTGTTCTCATAATTTACTGTACAGGTATCTTTTGTTGTACATCCGTTAACAGTAACATTTGCAACATAAACTCCCGGTTTGTCAACAAGCATTTTATTCAAAGTGCTTCCATCCTGCCAAACATAACTTGCTGCATTTTGTGTTGCATCTAATAAAAGCGTTGCCTGATCGCAAAGGATTGTATCGACTGGTAATTGTACAACGGGAAAAGCTTTAAAACTTAATGAAACAGAATCTTTATACACACATCCGTTTTTATCCTGCACGTATAAATATTTTAATCCTGCATTCAGATTGCTGAATACACTATCGGCACTGTAATGTACACTGTCTAATGAAAAAAGATATGGTTGTGTTCCGCCTGCAACTTTTGTTATGGTAATAGCTCCTGCTGTCTGGCCACACAAATTATTATCAAGTATAGGCACTATGCTATCAGCACCCTTTAATTTTTTTATTTCGATTGTATCTGTAAGTAAACAGCCTGCACTGTCTGTAACACTCAACACATATTTGTTTGCATTTAAACCCGTAATATTTCTTGTTACAATATTCCCGTTTAATGAAAAATTAAATGGAGCAGTTCCCGATTGTATACTGTCAATATGTATGATTCCATTTGCCTGATTACAGGCAGTAGATGTAATACTTGTATTTATATTTTTTGGTCCCGGCACATCAATAATGTTCACACTATCTTTATAATAACATCCGTCTTTGTCTCTTACTGTTATTTGGTATCCACCTGCATTTACACTATCATAAACAGGTGTATTCGAATATGTTTGATTATTAATTGCAAATAAATAAGGCGTTGGGCCTCCAACAATATTATCGACTATTATTTTTCCATCATACTGATTACAATAAGAATTAACACTCGTTATTGTCGCCGATTGAATATTACCAGGAGGGTTGGGTAATTTAATAGGAACAATTTTACTAACACCGGTATTCTTATCAGTAACCTTAACAGTATAATTACCTGCACTAACTTTTTTAATCGAAGATGTTGTATCACCTCTGCTCCACTCATATAAATAATCACCATTGCCGCATGTCGGGGTAATAGTAATGGTACCCGAACTATCGCATTTTTGTGGTAATGTATAAGTTGATGTTACATTTAAAATAGTAGGTGTTAACTTCATCAGAACAGAAGCCCATGAAGCTGATTGATTCGAAACATTCTGAAAAAAAGCGCCGTTACCGGGATTCTTTAATGCATTAAAAGGCAATCCGGTTGTTTCTTGTAAATTTCCAAATTCAAACAAAAGGTTTCCCTTATAATCAGCATTCATTTCCGAAATAGTATAATCCGAATAAGGAAAATTATTAAACGTTGCATACAATAATTTGCCCGATGTTGTAAAACTTGTAATGATCGGATCCATAGCATAATAGACGATGGCATTTGAAGGATAATAATAACTACCATTACATCCATCATTTTGTGTAGGGACTCCAGTAGGTAAACCATTCATAACACCATAAATATGAATCAGGTTTCTGAATTTCTCATGAATTACTCTTGTAAAAAAGAAATTTTTATTCCCAATATAAGTTGTTGCCCAAACAAGATTTGTTTTTGAATCAAACTTTAAAATACTTCCTCCATTCATTTGATTCGAAGGATTAGGATCAGTATACGCACCATTGCCCGGGTCAACATAAGGAAACCTGTCACCCCCATAACTGGAGCCTACAACATATACATTTCCCGAAGTATCTGTAGTAATATCTCCTCCATAAACACTTGGTAAACGAGTTGACCATACCATTTTATAAGTAGAATCAAATTTGGTTAAGGTTTGATACCCTGTTGTATTCATAAAACCACCTCCGTTAACTATGGGGTATCCATTATATCTCGTATATATTTTGTAAACATAAATGCTTTTATATTTAGTATCTACAGCAATTCTGGTAGGCTCTGGATCATCGCTCCCCGGTATATCAGTCGACCATATTAAATTACAATCCTTATCGAATTTGCTGATAAAAGGAAAAGTACCAAACAAAGGAAAGCTAGAATGAACATAAGCTCCATTGCCAGGATCTTTTTTGGGATAAGGATTATTTTCTGTGGTGCCACCTATGTAAAAATTATCTTCTGCATCATGAACCATTTTATGAAATTGTACTTGGTAAGACCATTTAGTGCACCATAATAAAACACCATTGTTATCAAATTTTGCCAAATAACAATTCGATAAAGAAGTACTGTCAAAATACCCCCCATTATTTTTGAAAAGAGGCGGTTTATTATAATTAAACTTCGATGCTGTTAGTAAATTACCCTTCGAGTCAACTGTAACATGCACACCACCTTCTTCTGTTGTTCCGTTTGTACCAATAACATACGCCCCACTTGTAAAATAAGTAGCCCATAATAAAACGCCCGTCTCACTAAATTTTAAATATATATTACTACCACTAATGCTATCATAAACATCTTTATAAAATGCGCCGCCACCGGGGTTAAGTGTAGGAAATTTTATAGTTCCCCAACAGTAACCGGCTACAAAAATGTTTCCATTATTATCTGTGGTTATATCAGTCGTTTTTATAACATTATAATATGGTCCATAGGGTGTAATGGTGTGTACATAAGTTCCCCAGTACAAATCTGGATCAATAACAAATGGATATTGCTTTTTTGCAACCTCATTTACATCAAAACGAATGGTATTATTTTTATTAAGCTGATAATGTAATTTTTTGGTTTTTAGCGGAGTACTTTTTTCAAATCCAACCGGTCTTCCCTCATCAATAAATCCTAATTTGCTTTTAATAGTCAAGCCCCCTGTCTGATTAGGTTTTATCCGAACATTTGGCGAATACTGTATGCTTATGTTTGCTGCATTGGCTTTAGCATTAACTACAAAATCATATTTTATCTTTTGTTTCTTTCCATCACTTGCATCATACACCACCCAGTCAATTCCCGGATACACATTTTTAAAAGTTAGTTTCTTTATACTCCTTTGACCCTCAATTTGTGTTTCTCTCGAATAAAAATTAAACCGTGAAGAACTCGAAGAATATTCCACCACCATTTGATTGGTATCAATTTTTGCACCCAACAAATTAGCATCAACCCTTTCAATCGCATAATGTTTCCTTTGGGCAAATTTTGTTTTTTTAAAAAGGCTATTCGGTTGTGTAAGTAAAACAGAATCAGTATATGTAGGGTTAGTATATACATAACTGATCCCCTTATTGGTAATAAAAATATCAGCGTTTAGAGAAGTGTATGAGAAATAAACAGTTGCTGCTTTTTCGCCTTCTATTGTATTTATTTGTCCGCAATTTTTTATAAACCCTGTAGCATTTGTAGCAGAAACGTTTGTACCTCCCGACAAACTAAAATTGATTTGAGATTTTATAGAGCCAATAAAACTCAATAAAATAAATTGGATAATAAAAACTCTTTTTAGATGCCTTAAATGTATCATGTCTAATTACAGGGCAATATATAAAAAATATTTGCTGCAAAAAAATACAAGGAACTTTCCTAGTGGTTAAAGCATAGGAACTGCATGGGAACTCCCACTTTACTCCCACTTCGGTGCAATTTTAGTGGTAGTTAGGCTGTGATTTATTTTGATTCTATCTGATTCATTTTAGTATTATTCAGTAGAAATAACTTCCTGTTTGGCAGGGCTAGTCATTAGTTGAAGCACCCAATTGCAAAACCGATAGTTACTTTATCCGCGGCAGTTAGGGAATCTGTAAATCAATTAACAAGCAGTTATGATTAAAGAAATCAGATATGGACAATCTAACAAAATCGGCATCGGGCACATTATTAACCATATTGTAAACATCAGAACTGAGGATATTGTAAAAACATCGGTGTTGGCAGCAATTGGAGCGATGATAAGTTATAGTGTATCGGTGGTATTGAAATTCCTGATAAAGAAGTGCAAGAAGCATCAATAGCATAAATTAAAAATGGCGGATAAAATTTTTTTCCCGCTGGAATGCTTGCAGGGAGAGCATTTCAGAAAAAATGAAAAACTATTTTTAAAAAAGATTTGGTAAGAATAGTTACACCCTTATCTTTGCACCCCGCAATTGAAAAAACGCGTTGATCTTTGAAGACGAAGTGAAGCAAAAAAAGAAAAAATGTGAATAAAGAATCAGAATAAAATTTGCTAATAAAATTACTCGTCTTATC